>Ga0255423_10035_pt1 | contig 24266 bp, 23 predicted proteins | sample ANMaggSeSYBR02H3_FD_182659 | JGI IMG/M metagenome (GOLD analysis project Ga0255423, IMG submission 182659) | Sediment cell enrichment communities from methane seep in Santa Monica Basin, California, United Staets - ANME aggregate JGI... | ecosystem: Environmental > Aquatic > Marine > Cold seeps >...
TGTATGAATTTCGAAACAGCATCTACAGGGATTGCCTGTATAAACATTTTTACCCCAAACACGTCGTGGATGTTCTCACAACCGCTGGTCTGTGGGACAATGCCATCGAACACCTGAAACATCAGATCGAATCCGATGATGGAGCCGTTAATGCCCCATGCATCAGTCGTTGCGTCAATGCTATTCGGGATTATGGAGTCAAGCTCTGTACCAAGCCCAACCACCGTCCCATGCTTATGCAAACGGTTGTCAATTACATCTACGCCGTGGATAGCATACATGACGCCTGCAACGCGATGATTAAGGCCATGGAAATCGCTTTCAAGGAAATTGATTATAAAATATATATCCTAAATCCGGACAGGTCAATACTGAAATTATTCTCCTGCTCGGAGGCCTGCAAGACGGCGTCTGAAGAAATTCACCTGACAGGTAAACGCGGTGATAGACCGGAGGCAAGAACCTGTTGCAATAAAAATTACTGTTTAGATGAGAATGGAGCTCTTCATATACCACTTATAGATAAGCAACAAAAGCCCTTGGGCGTAACTGTTCTCCATAATTTTAAGTTCAAACCGCAAAATAGTGACTCAAAGCTGCTGTTATCCTTCCTTAACCAGGCAAGCGCCGCTCTCGGGAACGTCATCGAAAGGGAGACCCGGTTGCAGCAATTAAAAGAACTCAACATGCTCGGAAAAGAGATCAGCAGGGGTCATTTAACAGAGAACCAGATATTTGAGAAAACCTCTGTCAAAATCAGCCAAGTTTATGGAACGGTGGGAGCCAGCGTGCACCTTCTGAGTCAGACAAACGATCCAGAGAAGTGTCTGAAACAGAAAACGGAGTCTTTCTATTGCTATGGTGCCTTGGCGGGCAATGTCAAAGAGATCCAACCCAGGCCCAGCGGCTTGACTTACCAGGTTCTGAAGTCTCGAAAAGCCTGCAGGTTGGAAAATCCCGAACAGGCTCCCGGATTAAATCCGGGGGTGTTGGCGTTGGGTGTAAAGGCATGCATGTGTCTGCCCATGATTTCACGGGAAACCATCTACGGGGTCTTTTTTGTATACTACAATGAAAATCATTACTTTTCCCTGAATGAGATTGAAATATTATCCCTTTTTGCAAATCAGGCTGCCTTAGCTATTGAAAACACACGCCTTATGAAAAAATATAGGGTCCTTCAAGAAATAAGTGCTAATATTGTATCAAATTTTAATCTTGAGGATATTTTAAAGAATATAGCTAAACATATTGTTGACCTATTAGGAGCTGACCGAAGCCTTTTTCTCTTGGTTGACATGCAAAAGCGTATATTGATTAAAGGAACCGGTTATAATTACACGCAATCGCATATAGATAATTTTTCTTTTCAGCAAATAAAAAATGGTATTAGCGGTTGGGTCTTAACATATGGTAAAGGAGTTAATATAGCCGATGCTCAACAGTGATTACAGACAAGGGGGTATTGCTCTGGAAAAGGCCAAAAAACATCGTACTGGACCTATAATCGTAGTCCCTCTCATAGTCAAAGATAAAATCATAGGAACCCTCACAGCTGTTAACAAAGCTGGTTCCCCCGTATTCACCGATGAAGATTATGATTTAGCATGTATGTTGGCCAATCAATCTGCCATCGCGGTTGAAAATGCACGCGAGATTAAGGAAATTGAGCAAATCATTGAAAGGGAAAAAATTGCTGTTTCAATAGCAGCTCACGAGATTTGTTCTCCTCTTGAGATCATATCATCAGGACTTGAACTTCTATATAGAATAACTTCACCCCGGAAAGAGGCGGAATGGCGAGTAAGAGATATCTATAATAATGTTAATGAGACTATAGACCTAATTTCCTTTGTGGGAAAGCAGGGGACATTTAGTGATCCGTATTGGGAGCCTTCTATAGAACTAGTAGAAGTTTTTTCTATGGTTGCTGTGGTGGTTAACATGCTTCGCCCCTATGCAAAGAATAAAGGCAACAAGTCGATTACTTATGACGAAAAAATAAAAGATATTGGCATTAAATCCTTTGATCGAGAGGCGACTAAACAAGTTCTTTATAACGTAATTATGAATGCTATTAAATATTCTGAACGAAACAGTTCGATTCATATCTATAGAGGTCTTGTTCATCCTAAATTTTCCGATTCTATTGAAATAAGGAATGTTGGAATTGGTATTGATAAGATTGATGAAAAAAAGATCTTCGAATTGGGATATAGAGGAGAAAGTTCCAAATGTCGAGCTTTTGGACAAGGTAAAGGGTTATATATTGCAAAAAGAATAATGGAAGCACAAAAAGGGGATATAGTACTTATTAATAATGATGACTCTACAATTTTTGGGCTATATTTTGAATAAGATATCATAACCATTTGGAGTTTACCATGAGCAAGAAACATATATTTTACATGGAAGACGAGGAAACCATTTTAGATCATTGGTCCCAAATATTATCGCTTGAGAATTACCGTGTTACAAAAGCATCTGATGCTCAAGATGCAATGAATGAAATTAAGAGGTTTATTGAGAAGCGTGAAGTAGTAGATTACTTCTTGCTGGATATCATGATTGTTCCATGGGAGCCATTTTCAAAAGAAGAGACTTTATATGGTTATCTAACTGGATTTAAGGTCGCGAATTATATATTAAATAATTACAAAGAGATTAATGATAACTTTAAAATCATATTCTTTACCATAATTATGGGCGTTAAAGGAGAAAGAATTAAAGAGGAAGTTGAAAAATATTTAAAAGAAAACGGGGATATTTGTTCGCTTATAACAAAACCAATCAAATTTAAAGACTTAAGGAAATTGTTATCATGAACTCACCACATCTAATAACAAATGAATCATTTAACCCAAAACATTCGAGAGGAATTACTCTTTTTCTTTATTCAGTTGGTCTTATAGTATTGGTGTGTTGCTTATTTTATCTCTTAAACAGAGTATATGTCATTGAAAAAAAATTGGTCCCTTTATCAGATATAGCAAGAATGAATTATTCTAAAATCTCAGGAGATGACTTGAAAAAAATAGATTTACTGGAAAATAAATTTGCTTCATCCATTAATGAATCTCAAAAATTTTCATCCGTAGTTCTTGCAGTAATGGGATTATTATTTTCAATTGCTACTGCACTCCTTATTCCTGTTGCAGCTTATTTCTATAGTAAAAGTTCTCACCTCTACAGTCAGAGCAGTAAAGTCTATCAACAGAGTTCTGATACATTGAAAGAAGTAGAAGAAATACAAAATAAAATAGACTCTCAGATGGAAATCAACGCAACAATTCAAAAAGAACTTTCTCGGGCAAATACCGTTCAATATACCAATGTTGAGAAATCTTTGGAGGATATCATTTCGGATGAACTAAGAAATTTATTGTCTTTATTCTTAACAACGATACAACATGCTGATAGTTACCGATGGTGTGTGGTCAATAGCTTTTCGATGGATAGAAATTTGCGGCATCGGGCACTACAAAATATTATGGGTGCGGCTCTTTTGCAGCACAGCCCAACCTCTTGATATCAAATGACTTTCTGTTTTAGCGCTACCATGCTGTTGCCGAAAAAACCAGGATAAGTACCCGTTTTTCCGATCAGCAGTGAAATAGGTCTCTGATATGTTCGAATTTCCGGCGGTCTTGAAATTATAAGTTGTTAATATTTCGATAAAAGATGTCGTTGTAAAAGAGCCGCACCCAAATATTATAGCTCATCAAGATGTTATTTTTGGCGCTAAAGATTATATTATAAGCTTGCTAAACCATTTTCAAGGCCCGGAATTTGAAGATGACCGCAATATTATATTATTAGGACTTGGAATCAAATGAACATCGAATTAGTTCAATTTTTAATTAGATTATACAAAGCGAGCCTGTTCAATCATTAAAAGCTTAGCAGTAACTTATAAACTAATGTCCCTTATGTTGTAAGTTTTTCTATCTTATTGAAATTGCATGATTATATCGCCATTCTGGAACCCAATCGGGACGGGAACCCAACCGGGACGTCCGTAACCAAGTAAACAACTATCATAAACATAAGGCAGTAGCGGGCATAGCGTTACTGCCTTTTCTTTTTTAATTGCTATAGAATTGACTTTATCCTTTTTGGGTTGGCGGGAGGGCATAAGATAAGCCAGCCGCTTACCTTTTACCTTAGCCCTGCCTGGCGTGCTGGTTGCGATCTGATTATATAATCTGAATTATCACTGACTCTGCATCCTTTGGTATATAAAATTAAGCGGAGTCTGATAATTAAGTCCAGATTATGTAAGAAGATGCAGGGAGCATGACAGGCAGGGCTTTAAAACAGACAAGCGGCTTCCGTTTTTTTAGCAATGGTTATTCTCCTATGATAGATTGTATGGCCTTCTTAAGCTCTTTACGATCATTATCGCTTATGCTTCCGAGCTTCTTTAATACAAGCCCTTTCTCTACTGTAGTAAAAATTGGTTTTATTACTGATGCTTTAAGGAGACCAGCTTGTTGCCACTGGCTGATCGTCATATCCCCAAAATAATTCGCAGATTGCATCTGGCTGGTTACAGCCATGAGGATGATGTCCGGGCGTTGCCGGTTATATGCTCTTGAGCTGATGATGACGGCAGGGCGTTTTTTTGTAATGACTTGATCGGTAAAGGGGAAAGGAACCAGGACGATATCACCGAAGCTATAACTTGTCATATTCGTCATCCTCGTGGTTATCCCAGACTTTTCTGAACACATCCTCAGCCAGCTTGTTGCTTGCTTGAAGAAGATGGCGGTCACGATTTTTATGAGTCAAAAAATCCACAAAATCTACCACTTCAGTAATTTTATCCGGTGATAGGGTGCGAATTCTATGGATGAGGATTCTTTCCTGTTGATTGGTTGATATTATATCTTGTTGTGGTGTATTCATGGGCTTCCCTTTTAATAACTGACTCACGAACTATTACGATTGTATGGCATAGGTTTGCCTGGCTTTAGCATCCCTTAACAGACTATCGATCACATTCACAATTGTTTTCTTTTCACCCTGTTCCAATCCTTCAAGTTCTATCAGCCGTTCAAGCATTACCTTGTCTTTTATTTCTATTATTTTGCCCGTATCATCAACCAGATAATCCAGAGTAATACCGAAGGTGTATGCTAATTTTTTTGCTACCTCTACAGATGGCATCATTTCTCCCCTTTCATATCTTCCAATAATCGGGCCACTAGTTCCGATTTTTTTTGCCAATTGCTGCTGACTCCATCCTTTTTCTTTTCTTAAAGTAAGAATTTTATCACCAATAGCCATTTTATCACCTAAAAATATTAAATATTAAAAATCAAGTCCATTAATGGTAATTATTGAGCATCAACAGGTGATAGTCAACCCTAAAAAATGCTTGACATGTTGAACCTGATTAGGAACGTGGACGAAATAACTTCCCCAACTATGCATCACAGCTTCAGGCCACCTTTGCCCGATCTCAAATCACAAAAATATCAAAATAGCCCGCTATTCCATCAACTTTTGTGATCTGAGATCGAACAAATTTGACCCAAATCTATGCGCCTACTTGTGGAAGTTATTTCGTCCACGTTCCTTAGTTATAAAAAGTACTTATTGGTAACATAAATTTATATATAAAAAAGGGGAATTTTTCGGCAGAAAAAAAGGCCATCAACTAAAAGTCGGCAAACTTTAGGCAGTTGATGGCCGGAAAAAAGAAGCTTCAGAGGGATAAAACCCCTTTGAAACCGTTTTTATTTTCTATCGTATCTTCCTGAAAAAATCAACATGAAAGGAGGTGATTTTATTGAGAACAAACAGCCTGGAAACCACAGACATATTCAGGGGGGCATTCTTTTTATGCCAGGGCGGTGACTTGAGTGAAATCCGGTTCAGGAACAATGGCAGCCGGATCGCCACTTTTCTGATCAGAGGCAAAGGCCTGAACAAGCTGGACAAGGCATACAGAAACGGCCAGGCCCTGGTGAATCCGTTGCAGTTCCGGGAGTCGCTGAACCATTTAAGGGACATCCTCTTTGAAGAATTACGAAAGAACGAAGGGAGATACGAGAATGATAGAAAAAGAAAAGATCGAAGCCATCAAGAATGGCGTTGACCTGGTGGCCCTTGTAGAATCAAAGGGCATCTCGCTAAAGAAAAACGGCAAGAGCTGGTTTGGCCTTTGCCCCTTCCACGATGACACCGACCCTTCCCTATCTGTAAATCCGACGAATAACTTATGGAAATGCTTTGGCTGCGGCGCCGGTGGTGACGTAATCCGGTTTGTGGAGATGTTTGACCATGTGGACTTTAAAGAAGCGGTAAACCGGTTATCAGTTAACAGTTGTCAGTTACCGGTAAAAAATAAAAGCCGGAACAGACCAAATACAAAAAACAAAACAACCGGTCTCACAGCAAAACTGTTTAAACTTCTTAACCGTGTCATAGAGTTTTACCACACCGCCTTTTGTGAAGACCCCAGGGCAAAGGAATATCTTATCAACCGTGGAATCACGGATAATGCAGTATTTTCTGATTTTAAAATCGGCTTTGCAAACGGTACGCTTTTAAACACCCTTCCCGGTGATGGTGATATTTTTGAGCAACTAAAACAGATCGGTGTATTAACCGGCAAAGAAAAAGACATCAACCAGAAAGAATACCGCTTTAACCGCAAGAAAATCCGAGAATACAGCACCTGGAGTGACTTCCAGGTCAGAACCCACATCAGGCAGCTTGAAGAACTGGAATATATTTATTCCATGGTCGGTAAAAGAGGCAAAGAATATGTGTATGAGCTGGTTTATAAAGGCGGAGGTGAAGACGGCAAGCCCTTTTTGATCGGACTTACTAATATAAAACAATTAAAGAAAAAAGCAGACAAAGCCGGCATCATTGACGACTACGATGGGTAAAATCGTAACTACAAGGGCAAAAAAGGCAGCTTCGAGGGTAGTTCGAGCCCTGTTCGAGCCCACAACGAGGGCAAGGCGTGATTGCCGCAAAGCGTTATTTGATAACAGCTTATAAAAGAAATCACTTTAACTTCGAGCTAATCCGGGAAGAAGTGATATATAGCACACATAAAAAGAAGCATCATAACCGATCAAAAGCCATTAAACAACGGTGACATCCGATACATGTTTCATCCTTGATGTTTTTACAACTTAAAATAGCGATATTCATTAGACCTTCTCCTTTCTTGAATTTGCAAATTTATGTAAAATTGCCTGGGGCAGTTAAATTTTTTTCAATGCCACTTCAAGGTTCTCCCCGTTGTTAACGATCTCCGTGTAACCGCCATCACTTAACATGCCTGGGTTTGCAATAATGGTGCTGCCTATTTTATCCTTTCCGACTGCTTCATGAATATGCCCTGTAAGACAAAGCTGAGGCTGATATTTTTCTATAAATTTTCTAACAGCCGTACTTCCAACATGAATTCCCTCGCCAACAATATCCAGGGCGGTGTTATGTGGAGGAGTATGAGAGACCATAATTTTTATTGGAAGGTTCTTTATGCTCTCATATCCTTTATAAATAAATTCTTCTATTTGTTCTTCGCTGTATTCACTTGGGGTGTTGAATGGCGTAGAATTGGAACCTCCAACACCGAAAATTCCTACATCTTCGATAATAATGCCTTTGCTGTGAAGATTGATTCCGATTTCATCAAAGTAATTATTCACTTCTTCAAGGTCCATGTTGCCGAACTGAGCATAGATAGCGGGATTATAACGCGATATAAAGTCTATAATATTTCTGGCCTTTTTAATCCCGCCGTAGTTTGTTAAATCTCCGGTAATAACAACAAAGTCCGCATCTGAGATTCCATCTATTTTTTGTACATTTTCCGCATGATCATGAATATCACCAAATGAAATAAATTTCACAACAGCCTCCTCGTAACATCTCAATTGCCTTTTGTGTAATAGTTCGGCCACAAAGACACTAAGGCACCAAGATTATAATATAATTTTCTAACAAACTTCATAAACTCTTTCGAGCAAACCAGGTCCTGATATCTTATGTACAGTATATGACGTATATACAATTTTTTCAGCAATAGATTCTTCTCTTTTTGATAAAGATTTAAAATTCATATCCCTTCTTCGTGCCTTTGTGCCTTTGTAGCTGAACTGTTACTTATTTTCTTAAGGATATCAGCAGATTTTTTTGAAAGAGTGCCTTTTGATTCTGCAATGCCTATTGTATGAAAACCAAGAGTATTATAAAGATCAAGCAATTCAGGTGATTTTTCCCTTATTGCCTTTATATGTCTCTCCACGGTTTTAATATCTCCTCTGGCTACAGGACCTGTCAGCGCTGCTGGAATTCCGGCCTTTTCTATATTCAAAAGCGTACCTTTAATTAAAGGTTTTAAGACCTTCCAGGTGTCACTGCCGGATATGCCTGCATGTTCAATAAGCCTGAAAGCAAGAGAAAGAAGGGTTACAAGGTAGTTTGATGCAACCACGGCGGCAGCATGATAAAGGGTTTTATCTTCCATGCTTATTGAAATACAATCTGCGCCAAGATCAACCGCAATTTTTATTGCTATATGTAAAGCTTGAGCATCACCTTCCACAGCAAATATGATTCCGTGAAAAGGGCTTTCATTCCCTTCATTCAGGGCAAAGCTCTGCATGGGATGCATTGACCCGATAAAAGCGCCACAGCTTTTTGCCGATGATAAAATCGTTGATGGAAGTGCTCCGCTGCAATGCAAGACCACGGAATCTCTTTTGAAGCCCTCATTAAATGCAATATTGCTGCATGTATCAGATATTTCGCTGTCCGGTGTTGTTAAAAAAACAATATCTGCTTTTTTTGTTATTTCCCAGGGTATGGTAGTGAAACGCCCGGCTCCTGTTAAGTCTGCAAGTCTTTTTGCGGATGAAAAGCTTTTGCTTGCAAGGCCGGAAATTCCATAGCCGGCTTCTGATAAAAATTTAGCAAGAGCGGTTCCGACTCTTCCGCAACCAACTATTGCAATCACAGTTTTCATTATTTAATGCCCAACCTACATTTCTCATAAACAAGCTACTTCTCAATAAATACATAAACGAGCCTGCTGATAATAAAATATAAAAAAGCTGGCTGTTTGAACATTTTAATGAGCTTTAAGAAAAAACAGCGTATAAGAGATAATTCATACTTAAAATATATGATCTGCTGTTTAATCAATACGCATTAAAAGGGTTGGCTACTGTTTTTTTTAGGCTCACTTAGATGTGAGTTCCAGATATTTTATATTTTATTATCAGTGGGCTCGTCATTTATCGCGTAATTCACCAGAACTTTTTGAGAAGTTGCATAAATAATTTATAGTCTCGTGGTATCCTCAACAATAAAAGGAAAGCTCTTTATTCCTACGCTCATTTTTTTTATCCAGATTCTGGACATTGTAACGGTTTCACCTTCCATGCTTACAAGGCTGGGAAGTTCTTCTACATAGGAAATATCCTCAATTTTAAATTCATAGTAAAAAGCATCGGAACTGTATGGGTCAGGCACCAGAATAATCTTATCAGGATCATACTGATGCTTTTGAGGTGATCCAGAGTAAGAAATATGAGTTTTTTTAATGTTTATCAAATCCTTTGGCTTCTTGTAAGCTTGAATCTCAAATTTTTCGGCCTTTCGTGGAAAATTTTCTGACGACATGTTAGTTGTCTCCTTGCCTGGTTCCCATGCTCCAGCGTGGGAACCCACAAACCGTGAACCGTTACCCTTGAAGGGATACTATAAATTCCCCTATCTTCTCAGCAGACCTGCCGAAAAGTTCCTCTATCTCAACAGATTCAAAATAATTATCGTCCCAGGCAATGCTGTTTTCTTGAACAATATTCTTTATATGCTCATACTTGCCGCCAAGCGCTTTTATCCTAACTGCAAGGGAGACTTCTTTTTTAAATGTAATATTCAATAAAAGAAGATATTCTATCATATTCGGCATTTCAGGAGAATCAGAGATTATTGGAATAACAAGAATACTTCGGTTATCTTTACGACCTTTGCCGATATATACATTCCCATGTCGAACAATTATCCTTTTAGTACCCTTAAGTATGTTATCCTTTTCAACTCTTGATGGAATGGGTTTTAAAGAACCCTCTTTCTCTAAAACCTCTATTGTTGACTCATCTGTTGGTTCACCAAGGAGGTTAAGATTGCCTATTCTGTATAAAGTTAACCCCTCGATATGTGAAATAATTCTCTGAAGATTTTTAAGAACAACAATATTTCTGTTTATAAGCTGTGAAACACCTAAATTGTGTTTTGCTAACTCATTAAAAATGAGGCCCTCAAGTTTTTCACTTATACGACTTGTACCTACAGTAACTGTCTTGGCCTGGTGTTTTATTGCATCCACAGGACGAGACATATAATTAATAGATTCTCCAATATATTCAAACAGAGTATTAAGCATGTTAAGTGCAGTACCCTTTTTGTAAAAGTCGATCTCAAAATCCGACACAGGCAGCCTTCCAGCCAGGTATTTAAAAAGAAGAGTCAAATCTGAAGCATTGGCAATAAAAGTCGGGACTTTTTTCCCAGATTTTTTTTCCCTGAACTGTTTGTAAAAATGTGCAATTTTTTCTCTGAATGTTTTTTCAAGTACAACTTCGTAAACATCAAGGCCACTCTCTATATAATCATCAATAGTATTCTGCAGTTCCTTACTAAATGCATATAAAAAACGCGACCCCTCATTAATGGCAAGGGCTGCATAGTATCCCCAGATATGCCCGACCAGAGTGTTCAGGATAGGTGCAAAATGCTGGTTTACAACCGGAACATGAAATACATCTTCTGCATAGGCATTAAATCCGCTCTCTCCCTCGTCAGCTATAACAACAGGCGTGGCCTTGTGTGCCTGAAAAATGGCTGTATCCTTAATGATGTCACCTATAACATTTCGTTTTGTGCCGGCAGCACACACAATTATAAGAGGCTCGGATGATAAATCTATATGTTTTTTGTCCTCTATGTAATCAGAGGAAATTGTCTTGTAGCAGAGTTCGCTGAGTTTGATACGTATTTCATCTGCAGAAGCTTTATTGGGACCACTGCCTACAGTTGCCCAGTAATTTTTTGTTGCGGCAAGCCTTTTGGCGGATTTTTCTATCTCTTTTTTCATAGATAGAACTTTTCTCATATGTGATGGAATTTCCCGCATCTGTCTTATTTCTTCTGTTATAAACTCATCGTTCCGCAAACCCTTTAAGCTTGCAATTTTAAGGCCCAAGAGAGCTCCCGCTATAATCTGAGAATAGAATGCCTTTGTTGAAGCCACCGACATCTCAATATCCCGCCCGCTGCTTGTGTACATAACACCGTCAACCTTAAACGTAATGTCTGAATCCCTGCGGTTGACTATGGCGATGGTATGGGCTCCTCGCTCTTTAACCATATCCACGGTACGATTTGTATCCGTTGTTGTTCCGGACTGACTAATAGCAACAACAAGTGCATCTGCCATACTGTTCTTGTCATCATATTCATTAAGCTTAAATCCGCTGAGTTCTGATGCCTTAAATGAACGCGCAGTAAAATACGGCTCATCAATGTAGTAATTTAAAATATCTGAACATACTTGTGCAGCAACTCCGGCCGTACCCTGACCGACAAAATAAATTTTCCGTATTTTATTGTTTATAAACGCTTGTTGAATGGATATCGGAAAAATTTTTTCATCAAGCGTTAATACGTACCTCTGTTTCCCGTCTTCCTCGATCTTCCAGCGATTCTGAAGAGTCTTTTCCACTGAAACAGGGGATTCAGAAATTTCTTTCAGGAAATAATGCGGAAATTCCTGACGGTCTATATCTCTTGATGTTATCTGCGTACGTTTTATATCCTTTTCCCCAATTTCAACCTGGGTTCCGTCATAAAACATCGCTTTAATGTCCTGGAGGGCTCCACCGGATTTCTGGCTAAGCACAAAGATCTGTCCCTGAGTTTTGCCATCCTTTCCTTCAACAACCTTTTCTCCGTCCATCTTGAGATAGAACGGAGTCTGCTCGACAAAACCGTAAACTTCAGAGGTTGGCAGATAATGACCTTCAGATAGTCCTATAAAGATAGCCTGACCGCTGCCTTTCTGAGCAAGAAAAAGTTTGCCGGGGGCAAGGTCTGAATGCATAAATATGGCATGTGAACCTTCAAAATCATTGACTGCCAGACGGAATGCTTCTTCCAGATCATTCCCCTGTAATATATATTTTTCAATTTGCAGCGGGATTATTTTTGTATCGGTTGTAATGTCCTTATGTATAAGATTGCCTTTGCTTTCATATTCTTCGTTAAGCTCAATGTAATTGTCGATATCTCCGTTAAGACAGGCATGAATTATTCCGCTTTTATCTGATATGTTTTCAATCCCTTTATTATCAACCGGATGACAGTTCGGTTCAGTAATAGCCCCGATTGAAGCCCAGCGAGTATGGGCTTCAACAGTATGATATTTGTGCGGGCACGAGATAAGTGTTTGAAAAATCGGATCATTTCTTATCTGATTCCTCAAGAAGCTAACATTGTCTCCAAGGCTTCCTATCTCAGCGGCAATCTTATAGGTAATGGCAATGCAAACACATTTCTCTCCGCTTTCATCTTTTGTTTCATGGATATCTATGCCCATGTTGACAAGGACATCATGGTTTGACCGCACCCTGAACTGATCAAGAAGATCGATATTGTCTGATTTGCCCATCTTTTCTTTAAATCTTTCAAACTCTGCTTTTTCAAGGATAAACATAAGAGATATGCCGGCTGAATCACGGCCTCTTACTTCAAGACGGTCTAAACTGTTTAGAACTGCATTAATATTTTTTGCGATTTTTAAGGCAAAAGAAGTAATAGACTGAAAATCCCGGTTTAAAATCTCCCCGACTTTGACAATATTATCTAAGAATTCAAAAGTAATGCACCATGAAATATCCTTTAGGTCTTCAATTCTGCGAGACATCGTATCAACTATATCAGCATCAAGCCGTCCCATATTATCAGACAGCAATCTTGATTCCCTGTCTATGATGTTATTAAGATTGTCAGATAATTTTGAAAGTTCGTTTTGGATATCTTTTCCAGCAAAACATTCAGCAAAATAATCGTCTGCCTTTAAAGACTGCACAGAATGCAGAAATGAGTCTATAAGTTTTTGGCCACCCAAATAATCAATCAAATAATCATTAATTAAAAATTTATTATTTTGAGCGCAGTCCAAATATCCTTTTTCACCGATCTTTACGGCCATATCATTCAGGGATGCCATATTTATATGATCGGCTTTTTTTTCTTTTCTCTTAAAAGAAACAAGCCCTGCAATACCGCAATAAAGGATATTTTCACTGCAAGGGAAAAAAACAATGGAATTGTTCGGCAACCCTGCGGCGCTCCTTCCAAAATAGACATCAGATAAAAGATAAGGAAGAACAAAGCCGATTATTCCTTTAACAATACTGATGATTTGCTTTAAATATTTCATTAATATTTCCTTAACAACTCGATAGTATAGAGCTTTTCATTTTTTGTTTAATGAATTCGGTATGATAGAATAGATGAGTAAAAAGTGCCTAAAGTGCCTAAAATGCCTAAAGTTAAGGAATTCTGCCATTTGATATAGGTCTCTTAAGCCATTAATACACAAAACTTCTGGTATAGTGTTATAAATTAGCACGCCGAAGGCGTACCCCGACTTTAGGCACTTTAATATACTTTAGCTCACTTTAGGCACTTATATTCGCACCGAAGGTGCGCTAATTTATCACTCACATCTGTTGATATAACTCCTTAATCCTATCTCTTGTCATTACCCTTTTCCACTCAGGTCCCAGAGCATTTTCCCATAAGGGCTCGAGTATCAGAGCTACATCCGTCATTTTTTCCAGCTTTGAGCTTTCGATACCAGCTATTATATTTTGTGGCATTTTAATATCCTGTTTTTCCATCATCCTGCGGAATTCACGAACTCCTTCCGGATAAAATTTCTCCAGATAATCAAAAACTATGCAGTTGCCGATTCCATGGTGAATACCAAGAACAAATGAAAGACCGTATGAAAGTGCATGGCACACTCCGACTTGTGAATAAGCTATGCTCATACCTCCCAAATATGAGGCCATCATCAGTTTGTCTGCACTATCCTCGTCGCCGGCCAGAAAAACTTCTCTGCAAAGATCAAGTGCCTTTTCACCATATGACTTGCTGAAAGCGTTATGATAGGTTCCAGTTAAAGACTCCACACAATGTATATAACAATCCATGCCTGTATAAAAATGCTGATCTGCCGACACCCCGGCAGTTAACTCAGGATCAAGTACTATCTGATCAAATACGGTATAGTCTGAATTTATACCGAGTTTTTTCTCAGGACCAGTAAGTACAGTTGTACGGGAAACCTCGGCTCCAGTCCCTGAGATTGTAGGAATCCCAACATGATAGACAGCCGGATTTTTTATTAAATCCCAGCCCTGGTAATCAGCAGAAGAACCCGGATTAGTCAGCATAAGAGATACTGCCTTTGCAAGATCCAATGTGCTCCCGCCGCCTATGCCGATAATTCCATCAGGCAAGCGACTTGAAAAGTTTCTTGCCTTGTCTGCAAGTTCATCAACATAAACTGTTTTAGGTTCATCATCCACGTTGACTGATATAATATGATCCTTGCTTCCAAGGGGGATTCTTTTTATTAAACTGCTGGATTCAAAAACATCATCCACAAGGAAAACCATGAATGAATCGCTATCTCTGCGTTTTTCAGCAAGAATAGATTCAAGCTGGTTAAAACACCCCCTGCCGAAAATTATGTAGGAAATCATTTTGAAATTTCTAAACATACATTACTCCTCGATCATGATCAGAAACTACTCAAGTGGATAGTCCGAAGCTACCTGATATCCTCTTTAACCTTCAACCTTCAACCTATTTTTTTTATAACATCAACAATTTTCTCTATCCGTTGCGTCAGCTCCTCCTTGCTCCATGACAGCTTTATCAGCATTGATATCGTCCTGCCCATTATATCGTCGGATTGAGGAAGATTTACCTTTCCATAATCAGGACAGTAATCAAGCAGCTTGACAGGCAGCATTGCTGAAGATTTAAGCTTTTTAAGATGATCCCAGTTGCGTACATAATGCCAGTTGTTGTCATACCAGTAAAAACATGAATCAACGCCGGCCTTGCCTAAATCTGTCGCCACCTTTCCGGCCTTTGATTCATCAGGCATTAAGAAAGAAAGAAATGTTGCGGAATCTCCTTTTTCATCTGGAATTTTTCTGAAAGCTATTTTTGCCGATTTTAAATCCGGCTGAGAAAGTGCGTCCTTTAGAACTTTTTTATTTGCACGTTGCTTCTCCAGCATAAAATCAAGTTTTCTCAACTGAGCCAGCCCTACTGCCGCATTAAGCTCACTGATACGAAAATTTGTTCCAAGAACAGGATGCCCCTCAAGTCCCCTGTCATTGCCTGTATGATCATGCCCGTGGTCAGCAAAGTTATCTGCTGTAGTATAAAGTTCTTTATCATCAGTAATAACAGCGCCTCCCTCCCCGCATGTAATTGTTTTGACAGGATCAAAAGAAAAACAACCCATTTGACCGAATGTGCCCAAAGCCTTTCCATTCAAAGTCGCACCTATAGCCTGGCAGGCATCCTCTATAAGAATAAGTCCTTTTTTATCACATAAATCCTTGATTTTATCAATACGGGCCATAGCACCGCACATATGAACAGGCAATACAGCCTTTGTACGTGGAGTAATAACTTTTTCAATGGCGTCAGGGTCGAGGCATAGAGTCTCATCTATTTCAGAAAATACAGGAACGGCACCTGCTGTCAGTACCGCTTCAATCGTTGCTATAAATGTAAAAGGCGGAACAATGACTTCATCTCCTGCACCAACACCGCACGAGGCCAGGGCTATACTTAGGGCGGCAGTACCGCTGGAACATAAATGACAGTATTTTGCCCCAATACGTTCCGATAGTTCAGCCTCAAACGTCCTGGCCTTCCAGTGTCCTTTTCTTGCCTGATCAAAACCATAACGGAAAAGCACACCTGTATCAAGGACATCTCCAACTTCTTTACGCTCCTCATCAGCAAATATTTCAAAACCCGGCATAACAAATCTCCTTAGTATATTTTTTAACTGCTCGCTTTCTCAAGATCTGTCTCATTTTTTGCAAAATAATCGCGAAAATATCGTTTTATTGCCATGCGGGCATATTGACTTGCCCTTATTCCTATATATTTTTCATGAGTCACAACAACAGATACGACAAGCTTTCCGGATCCTTCCTTTTCCTCAGCAAAACCCACAAACCAGTCATATCTGCCATCGTGTTTTTTAGTGCCCATAGAACCCGTTTTGCCGCCTATGTTCAGCTTTGAAAGAACACGATCTGTTCGGTAACCTCTAAACAGTTTACTGCAAGTGCCTGAACGTACCGATGCCCTCATGAGGTGGCTAACCATCTCTGATGATTCGGACGTTATCGCCTGGTTCATAGTAACCAGATGGCTGCGATAAATGGTATGACCCTCGCCATCAATTATTTGATCAACAATCGTGGGTTCTATCATTCTGCCATGATTAAGAATTGCCGAGCTTATAACGGCTCCGTGAATAGGTGACATTTTGGTTTCATGGTTGAAACCACAGGCAACTTCAGCCCATTGATAAGGATCATCAGATAAAGAAATAAAACTCGGAGAAAGTGGAATCTCAAAATTAATTTTTCGGTTAAAGCCAAATGCTAATGCATATTCTTCAAGATTATTTTTACCAAGGTGATGCTCTCCAATTTTTCCGAATACAGGATTGACTGATTGGGCAAATGAGTCCTTTAATGTTATCCTGTTGGTGTATTTGTTTGTCTTATTTTTCAACTGGGATTTATATAAAGTGTATTTCCCGCCGTTGTATGAAAATTTGGAGTTTAAATTAAAACCGCATTTTTCAATGGCTGCCGCTGCTGTAACAATTTTAAAAATACTCGCGGCAGGGAATGCGCTGTCTATACATGGATTGTTTGACGGATCTGTTTTATCAAAACTAACCATTGACAAAATCCTGCCCGTAGAAGGATCCATAGCAACAATTCCAACATATCGAGATGTGGACCCATCAATTTTTTTTTGTAAATAATTTTGCAAAGAAGGATCAAGGCTGGTGCTAACTATTAATTTATGGCCGTCTACAACTAAATCAAAACTCTTGTCCTTAAGGTTGACAAAGACCTGGCTATTCAGCAGAGCCCGCACATCATTTTTGTCAACCAGCTTTCTGCTTGAAATCTGCTCTTTAGATGCACGATTATAATCTTTTTGTGAGTAATTAAATGCGGTTTCGCCAAGTTTGCCGGATATTAAATAAAAACTAATCAGCGTTATTATAAGGAAAAAAAAATATTTAATAAATCTTTTGCTTAATGTATTTATTAAGACAGATCTTTTCAGCCTTGCCTGATAATCTCTCCAGTCAGGCTTCTTAAGGATTTTATGCTCGGATTTAAATCTGTTTTGTTTCATTATTAATTATCTGAAAGTCTGTATAATCAGATTGTCAGGTCAGAGATGTCCCTGACTTAATTTTCTTATCAACAGTTCCGAGAGCGCAGATATTATCATCAAAGCCTGCCAGCAACATACCGTTTGACAATATCCCCATAATTTTGGCTGGTTTTAAATTAGCGACAACAATTACCTGTTTGCCGATAATGTCATCTGGATTATAGCCTTCTGAAATCCCAGCCACAATTGTTAGCTTTTTCCCTAACTCGACCTCTATTTTAAGAAGCTTTTTTGCCCTTGGAATTACTTCAGCGTGAACCACGGTAGCTATCCTTAGATCAACCTTATTAAATTCTTCCATAGATATCTCTGGTTTAAGGTCGGGCAATATTTTTTCTGAAGAGTTCTCACTGGAATAAAGCTCATCTTTTTTTAAGTCAACTCTTGGGAAAAGAGTAACTGATTTGGGAAGCTTGGTGCCTGATTTTATAGTTCCCCAATTTTTGAGAATTTCTAATCTGTAATAACTCTCATCAGGATTCATTCCAAGATGCTTCTGCATGTTTGCAGAAGTGTCCGGCATTACCGGATAGATAAGACCGGATATGACTCTGAGTCCTTCAAGAAGATTATAAATTACAGCTTCAAGCTGTTTTCTGCTGGATTTTTTCTTCGCAAGTTCCCATGGAGCTGTGACATCAACATATTTGTTCATCCGGCTTATAAATTCCCAGACAGCTATGAGAGCCTTATGAAATTCAAACTTTTCCATGGCGCTCTCGAATTTATCAATAGCCTTAGTTGCATCTGATCTAAGGCCAAACTGTAACTCCTGCTCTAAAACAGGATCAACTTCAGGAATTTCCCCTGAGAAATATTTATGAGCCATTGCAAGAACTCTGCTAAACAGATTCCCCAGGTCATTTGCCAGATCAGAATTAATGCGCTGCACCATAGACTCTTCAGAAAAACTGGAATCAAGACCAAATACCATATCCCGCATGATAAAAAACCTGAACGCATCCAGCCCGTATTTATTTTTTATTTGAAGAGGTTCTATCACATTGCCGAGGCTTTTAGACATCTTGCTCTGGTCAACATTCCAGTATCCATGAACATTCAGACGCCTATAAACCGGAATGCCTGCCGCCTTCAGCATAATAGGCCAGTAAATAGCATGGGGCTTAAGGATATCTTTGGCAACAATGTGATTAACATGCGGCCAGAATTTTTTAAAAAGTTCTCCATCCGGGTATCCCACGGCAGAGATATAATTTATTAAAGCATCGAACCAGACATATGTAACATAGTTATCATCAAATGGAAGACTGATACCCCATTTAAGGCGTGTTTTGGGCCGAGATATGCACAGGTCTTCAAGCGGTTCGCTTAAAAAAGACAAAACTTCATTTCTGTATCGCTCCGGGTATATGAAATCAGGATTATTATTAATATGGTCTATAAGCCAGTCCTGATATTTGCTCATCTTAAAAAAATAATTGGATTCCTTGATAACTTCAGGTTTTGTTTTATGATCAGGACATTTGCCGTCAACAAGCTCACGCTCAGTGTAAAACCTTTCACAGCCAAAACAGTAAAGTCCTTCATATTCACTAAAATATATTTCACCCGAATCATATATCTTTTGCAGTATATACTTCACTACTGCAACATGATCCGGGTCTGTGGTACGTATAAAATGATTGTATCTAATTTCGAGTTCCGGACAAAGATCTTTAAAAAGACCGCTTATTTTATCTACATATGCCCTGGGGCTAAGATTCTCATTCTTTGCGGCACGAACAATTTTGTCTCCATGCTCATCAGTACCGGTAAGAAAGAAAGTCTCTCTATCACGCATTAAATTATATCGGCACGCAACATCCGCAGCAATAGTAGAATAAGCATGCCCCAGATGAGGCCTTGCATTAACATAATAGATGGGCGTTGTTATATAAAAAGTCTCCGACATTCCCTATCCCTCTCCATTTATAACTTAGGTTATAATTTCATCCAAGCCAACCTCTATTTCCGGACCACTATCTAAACGAACGGTCAGCTTGTTACATATTAAGTTATGACGAATAACTTTGCCCTTGCCGCCGGATGTATTAACTAATCTGCCGATTTTGGGAAATTTTTCCCTCAGTTTTTGATAAGTTTCATGTTCAAAAGTCAGACAACACATAAGGCGACCACACATGCCGGATATCTTGGTTGGGTTCAATGACAAACTTTGGTCTTTTGCCATACGTATGGATACAGGATCGAATTTTTCTATGAATGCCGAACAGCAAATTTCACGCCCGCATCTCCCTATGCCACCGCACATCTTGGCCTGATTGCGTATCCCCACCTGCCGCATCTCAATTCTTACCCCGAACTCCTTGACGAGCATCTTTACCAACTGCCGAAAATCCACACGGCCTTCAGAAGTGAAAAAAAATGTTAATTTACCTGCATCAAAGGTGCTTTCAACAGAAAAAAGATTCATTTTAAGCTCTAATTGTTTTATGCATTCAAGACAAAAAGCCTGAGCCCTTTTTTCAGTCCCAAAATTTTTCTTTCTTTGCTCAAAATCTTCTTCATTGGCTAAACGAAAAACCTGTTTCAACGGCCTGTTCGACGACTTTTCCGCATAGGGGACAGGTGAAATGGCAACAACCCCTAAACCAAGCCCCTGCTCGGTTTCAACAATTACATTGTCATTTTTATTTAAAACAAACGCACCGCAGTCAAAGTCATAAAGTTTACCTGCAGGTTTAAATCTTATTTTAATGATTTTTCTCATATTCCAAATTTCTCAACCCTTGGGAACGGGGTTTAAACCCCGTTCCTGCAAGCCTCAACATCATTACTTCCAGAGTCAGCCTTAAATTTGTGTTTGCCCGTATATCTTTTTGTGCTGTCTGAATAGCTTCTATTTTTGAAAGAAGCGATTTGACCGCAATTTTTTGTGAGGCATATTGAATTTTGCGGATCAAGTCTTTATTGATAATTTTTTCAGGACTATATTTATAAATAATCAGGTCACGCAAATAAGTTTTAATAATCTCAAGAGAGTCCTGAATAATTTCTTTGTTTTTTGATAATCTTTCCGCAAATGAAAGAAGTATAATAATCGGCTCTAAAGACAAAGATCCGGTCTTTTCCAATCCAATATTATTTAACAGCCAGTCCCTGAGGCAAATCCAATTCGCCTGGCTATTCTTTTTTATCATAAAAAGAGCCTTTGTCATACTCCCGTTTGCCATAGCTGAAAATATTGCTGCATCTTCAGCATTAACTCCATGTTTTTCAATTAGAAAAGTCTTTAGCTTTTCTCTATGAATGGGGCTAAATCTGATATGCTGACAGCGCGATACAATTGTTGGAAGCAAATCAGATGTCTGCAAGGCAGTAAGTATTAAAACAGTTCGCTCGGGCGGTTCTTCCAGCACCTTAAGCAGAGCGTTAGCTGCTTGAGGATTCATGGCCTGGGCATTGGAAATTATAACAATACGTAATTTTGCCTCGTATGGCTTCAGGGAAAGCGTATCACAGATGTCACGGATTTGTTTGATCTTGATAAAAGGACCAGACGGCTCAACTAGAATTATATCCGGGTGGTTACCTGACTGGATTTTCCTGCATGATCTGCAACGACCGCAGGGATCCGCTGCTGACAGGCCTTCTTCCACCCCGCAATTGCATGCCATTGCGAAAACAAGAGCGGCAGTTCTTTTCCCAATTCCGTCAGTACCGGTAAAAAGAAGGGCATTAGGAATGGTCCTATTCAGAAGAATATTTTTTAAAAGTCTTATTGGCTGTTCTTGATCTATTATTGATTCAAACCAGGACACAAATTTAATTATCTACCCGTTCTTTCAGTTCTTTCCCTGATTTGAAAAAAGGAAGTTTTTTGGGTTTAATTGTTACCTGCTCGCCGCTTTTTGGATTTCTTCCTGTGTAGCTTTTGTATTCTTTAACAAAAAAACTGCAGAGGCCTCTAATTTCGACACGCTCACCTTTTGCCATAGCATCCGCCATGTTATCGAAAAATATTTGAACGACCTTTGCCGCCTCTAATTTTGAAATGTTAGCCTCAGCTTTCAAGACTGAAATAAGTTCCAATTTATTCATCTATAATCCTCCATGGAATAATTGATAATACAATAAATATTCTATTAAACATAAGTTCATAAGAAGTCAAGCACTTATGCTATAGATTTCCAGATAAATAATTTCACTGCGTTATCAGTCAAAATTCTCGATGACGTACAACTTAGTACGACTTACTCGGATTTTTTCTTCTACCTAAGTTGAGCGGTTTTTTGCGAAGAAATGTGCCAAGATCTTGATGCAGCAAGGTTTGCGAAAAGCGTAGGCATACCAATGGATATGTCAAGACTTTTCGCAAGTCCTTGATGCGCAATAGATTGGCGCAAGTCGAGTAAAAAATTGCTCAATTTGGTTATAGCCTTGTGAAATTCAATTATCTGAAACTCTATAATAGTTCGGGTATTATTTCAACATCATCCTCAGCAACTTCCACACTTGCAAACTGGCCAAGAGCTTCAATATAAACCACAACTCGCTCTTTGCCCTTGTACCTGATAAAAGTTCCCGTTACACCTGCAAAAGAGCCGTCAACCACCATAACCCTGTCCCCTTTTATCAAATGTTTGCCGGTTGTCACATCATTATTGCCGGCTACCATGATTTGTAGGGACTCAATGCTCTTCTGGGAAACAGCCAAAGGACCATCCTTGTTTCCAATTATACGTACAGCTCCGACAGTTTTAACGATCTCAATATGCTCATAAGGGTTAAGATCGGTTTTAACAAACAAATATCCCGAGAAAAGCGGCACCTGAATCATGGCTTTTCTATCACGACGTTTGCTCCTGACATTAACCTTTGGGAGAAAAACCTCTATTGATTTTTTTATAAGGCCATCATTTACAACATTTTCGAACCTGCTTTTTGTATGAAGAACATACCAGGATCGAACAAATTTATCTATATAATTTTTTGTCATATTAAATTATTATGAACTCGTAAAAAGTTGAAATTTAGACGGCAAAGTAAAAAGCTTCAGTTTCAAGGCACGCAAATACTGAGAAAAGAGGCGCACTTATAGCTACGCTGCAATGACGAAGGATGTAGTGCAACGCAGAAATGGACTTTTTACGAAGCCGTCATTGAAGTCTTTCCTTTACAACATAATCAACTGAGATCCTGTCTTTTGACCCGAGTGCAATCTTCAACGAGGCTGGATTAAGTACCGGCTTAACAGAAATTTTCCCGGATTCTGATATATTATCAAGTAAAACCTTTTCAGTATATATTGTTGAAATATTTTTCAGCATATGGCTTCCTCCCTCTACCAGCAATTTTTCCGGATCAAGCCTTGCCTCAGATAATATTAAATTTTCAGGTAATTTCCCGGTCCAGGCAACCTGTACAGGCAACATTTTTGATATAGGTACATCAAGGGTAACCTCAACAACAGATGGCTCAACGCCTTTCAGTAAAGCACCCGGCGGCAACGTAATATTTTCTTTAGTTATAGTAAAAGTATTGCGACCAATAACCGCTTTGCCTAGATCAAGCTTAACATTAACCTGATCAGGCATGATAGTTTTAATAATAGTTCCAGACCCGCTAAGATTAAGATTAACGACATTAACAGAAGTGTCTATAATTTCTACTCTGGCATCACGATTCATATATTCTATCGGAATCTCAAGCGTAATCATGGTCTCAAGGCCTCTTGAAAAACTGAACCATACACCAATTATAAATAAAACAGAAACAACGGCTGCAAGTCCTGTCTTAATTTTTTCCTTTCTTGCATGATCCACACCTTTGGTTGTGATGCCCACCTGCTCCTGCAATATTTTTACAAGCTCTTCCTTTCGTTCAATGGCCATCATGCCGGATCCTTTGGCAACAACGACATTACCTTTTTCCTCTGATACCAGTAGAACCAAAGCATCCGTTGTCTCAGCCAGCCCGGCAGCCGCTCTGTGCCGTGTCCCATAATATAAAGGAATGTCTTTACGGTTTGATAGCGGAAGAATAACTCCGACATCTGTAATCCGGTCTCCCTGAATTACGGCTGCACCATCATGCACAGGGTTACCAGGCCAGAATATACTCATTATCATTTCTTTTGATATTCGTCCACGCCAGGGAACTCCATTCTGAATAAGCTCTTTTAAATCCTCTTTTGCCGGAAAAACAATTAAGGCACCGATTTTCTTTCTTGCCATTTCATAAACACTTTCAACAACTATTTCTACGGGTGTCTTAATAGTTTTAAGGGAAACCCCCCAGAGAATTGCCTTTAAATTCTTTGCCTGAAGGACGGAACGTATTTCATTTCTGAAAATTACTATTATTATGAGTGCGGCAACAGCAGTTACGCCCTGAACCGCCCAGCTTGTAATAATTAAACCTAAATATGCTGCAATGCGCTGAAAAAACCAAAGGAAAGCAATAACTATAAGTACACGTAACGTGGTGGTTCCTCTGAAAAGCACATAAAGCCGGAAAAGAATATAGCTGTTTAGCGTGATATCAACAATATCCTGCCATCTAATGCTCGAAAGAAAAAGCAAAACCTTATCCATAATCGGTCAGTCCGTTATGCTGAATCTTACAATGTGAAAAATATTTCCTTCAGGATCTGTAATCTCAACGCGCCAAAGGCCCTTGTCAGCTTCTCGGAATTGGATACTGCTGAAGGTTGACCAGCTATGAGGCTGAAGAAATAG
>Ga0255423_10015_pt1 | contig 23683 bp, 16 predicted proteins | sample ANMaggSeSYBR02H3_FD_182659 | JGI IMG/M metagenome (GOLD analysis project Ga0255423, IMG submission 182659) | Sediment cell enrichment communities from methane seep in Santa Monica Basin, California, United Staets - ANME aggregate JGI... | ecosystem: Environmental > Aquatic > Marine > Cold seeps >...
CTTATTCATGCGCAAGAATCTGAAAAAGCAATTGCCGAGATAAAAGAAAAAGAAAGTTGTTTTATCAGTGTGGACTATACTCATCCTTCATCTGTAAACAGCAACGCCGGGTTTTACTGCAAGCACAATCTTCCCTTTGTGATGGGTACAACAGGGGGCGACAGGAAACTCCTTGAAGATAGTGTTTGTTCATCATCTATTCCGGCAGTAATAGCGCAAAATATGGCAAAGCAGATCGTCGGATTTCAGGCAATGATGGAATATGCTGCAAAAACATTTCCGGATCTTTTTAAAGGGTATTCCCTTGAAATCAAGGAAAGTCATCAGAAAGGAAAAGCAGATACCAGTGGAACAGCCAAGGCCATGATCGGATATTTTAATGAGCTGGGAACACCTTTTTCTAAAGATGATATTAAAAAAGAACGTGATCCCGAAGTACAAAAGAATATATGGGGTATTCCAGAAAAATATCTTGGAGGGCACGGATGGCATACTTATACACTTGTTTCAAGTGACAATACGGTGCGCTTTGTTTTTTCGCACAATGTCAACGGCAGGGATGTTTATGCAAAAGGAACACTTGATGCTATTGCATATCTGGACAAAAAGGCCAAAGACGGCGTGAAGGGAACGGTTTTTACTATGATAGATGTTCTTAAAGGCGCGTAAGGGAGGCAATTGAAGATTGTATAGTGAAGATTGAATATTGGTGGTATCGCTCCGCTCTGTTTTTTTAAAAATTGACAGAATTCCTTCAATATTCAATTCTCAATTCTCACTATTCAATTTTTAAAGGTGGTAACAAAGATGAAAAAAATAATACTTGTTATTCTACTTTTGACAGCTACAGCTACATCTGCCTTTGCAAATGAGATGTTTCCAAAAAAGGGATGGACTGACAGACCGGATCCTATAGCAAGCCTGAATGCTGTGGCTGGAGGAGAGATTTCCACTTTTGCAGGCCAGTATCCGAAAAGCCTGAATTATTACATCGACAACAATGTTTTGTCTGCAGAAATCTTTGGAGCTTTATATGAGACATTATTATCCATTAATCCTATTACGTTGGAATATGAACCGGGGATAGCGGAGAAATGGGTGATAGCGGATGATAAAAAAACTTTTACCTTTTATATTGATAAAAAGGCAAGGTGGAGTGATGGCCTTCCTGTAACGGCTTATGATGTCCAATGGACCTATAATGCGATAATGGACCCCAGCAACCTTACGGGACCGCATAAAGTAGATATGGAACGTTTTGAATCACCAGTTGTAATAGACAAATATACTATACGTTTTACAGCTAAAGATGTTCACTGGAAAAACCTTGGCGCTGTAAGCGGTTTTCATATTTTATGTAAACACGCGTTTGAAGGGAAGGATTTTAACAAGATTAATTTTGAATTCCCCGTGGTTTCAGGGCCATATAGACTCGAAGAGATCAATGAAGGAGTTTTTATAACTTTAGAGAGACGTGAGAACTGGTGGCGCAGAAAATTCAAAAGGTCTCGTGGGGTCGGCAACTTTCAGACTATTAGATTCAAGTTTTTTACTGAGAGAGAAAATGCATTTGAGGCGTTTAAAAAAGGCATGATTGATATTTATCCTGTATATACTTCCAGGATATGGATAAATGAGACAAAAGGAGATAATTTTTTAAAAAACCGGATAGTAAAGCAGAAACTTTATAATCATAGCCCTGTTGGATTCCAGGGATTTGCAATGAATATGAGGAAGCCGCCTTTTGATGATTTAAGAGTACGCAAGGCCATGGCGCTTCTTCTTGACAGGAGAAAAATGAACAGTCTTTTGATGTACGATCAGTATTTTCTCCACAAATCCTATTTTGAAGATCTTTATACAAAAGAAAATCCGTGTACTAACGAGCTTGTTGAGGTGAACAGAAAAGAAGCTCTAAATCTTCTCAGGCAGGCTGGCTGGGTTGTAAATCCGGTTAATGGTTTACTTGAAAAAAACGGACAAAGATTTTCTTTTAAATTTTTAACAAGAAATTCTTCTTCAGAAAAATTTTTGGCAATTTACTCTGAAGATCTCAAGAATGCAGGAATGGAGCTTGTTATTGACAAAAAAGACTGGGCTGCCTGGGCAAGAGATATGGATGAGTATAATTTCCAGATGACATGGGCTGCCTGGAGTTCCGGTATTTTTAAAGATCCTGAAAGCATGTGGTCTTCAAAGGAAGCTGATAGAAAAGGCGGAAATAATATTACAGGTTTTAAAAACGCTAGGGTTGACGGGCTGATTGAAAAGCAAAAAAGAATTTTTGATATAAAAAAACGTAATGAAATATACCGTGAGATTGATAAAATAATATATAATACTTTTCCATATGTGCTGCTGTGGAATATAGATTATACCAGACTTTTGTACTGGAACAAGTTTGGGATTCCTGATACCGTGCTTTCCAAATACGGCAATGAGAGCAGTGCTTACTGGTACTGGTGGCTTGATGAAGATTCAGAGGCGGATCTACATGATGCTTTAATGAATAATTCTATACTGCCGCGAAAGAAACCTTCAATATGTTTTGATGAAGTATTGCAGCAGTAAAGAGCTGACTCAGGTGATTAGGCTGAAGACTGAAGACTTTTAGGAAAAAGACTCCCGGAAGCCAATATTTTCTTAAAGCGGCCGGAAATTTTGTTCTAAACATAGAGAATAACGCTCAGGAATCATCTGTTTCCTTCAGCCTATAGCCTTCAGTCTAAACACCTGACTAGTTACTGAAAACAAGAGGGACGCATGGACAAACCTATCGAACACTATTGGAAAATACGCCTTGAAAATCTTAAGAAATCTTTGGAAGAAAATAACTTTGAGGTTTTTCTTGCAAATAACTCCTCTGAGGCAAAAGCAATTGTGCAGAAAGAAATTCTTCCCAAAACAGGTGCAAAGAGTGTTTCATGGGGAGGATCCTTAACGTTCACTAAAACCGGGCTTTATCATGATATCAAAAATAATCCGGAAATGGAAGTTATAGACGTTTATGATAAAAATCTTTCTGATGAAGAAAAAAATAAACTTCGAAGAAAAGCACTTCTCGTTGACCTCTTTATTACCGGGACTAATGCAGTCACCGAAACAGGCAGTCTTGTTAACCTTGATATGTACGGGAACCGTGTAGCAGGTATTACTTTCGGACCAAAACACGTTATCATCCTGGTTGGCCGTAACAAAATTGTTCCAGATTTAGAGGAAGCTATGTTTCGTATTAAAAATTATGCTGCTCCGGTTAATACCATGCGGTTGGACAAAAAGACGCCTTGTGCCAGGACTTCCTGCTGCGAGGACTGCAAAAGCCCTGATCGTATCTGTAATACCTGGGCAATAACCGAGAAATCTTTTCCCAGGGGAAGAATTAAGATCGTTTTGATTAATGAGGATATAGGATTTTGAATGACAAAAGCAAGGCTCGTAGGTTGGGTTGGGAAACGAAACCCAACCAATTGCCTGTTCTCAATTCACCTCAAAAACAAATCCCGCTTCACCCAAAGACACATTAACCTCCTTGATCTGCTCCCCGGTCGCCATCCTGGAAAGCAGTTCCTTTGACATCTCCGGCAGCAAGGTGTTGGTTAAGATATGATCCACGTTTCTGGCGCCGCTATCGACTTCGGTGCAGCGGCTTCCGATTGACTCTATTAATTTTTCATCATATTTAAAGGTAACATTTCTGTTTTCCAGCATTCGCTTTGCAATACGATCAAGCTTGAGTTTGACGATGAGGCACATGTTCTTATCGGTAATTGGGAAAAATGGAACTACTTTCAAACGACCCAGAAACGCTGGTTTGAAGCGCTTTAATAGCTCTGGGCGCAACATTTCTGTGAGAGCCGGTGCATCCGGCATGGTCTCTTCATCAGCGCAGACCTTCATGATCATATCCGTGCCCAGATTGGATGTAAGAATGATCAGGGTGTTTTTAAAATCTATTCGCCGTCCTTCCCCGTCTTCCAGCATGCCTTTGTCAAAGACCTGATAAAAGAGTTCCATCACATCAGGGTGGGCTTTTTCTACTTCATCCAGAAGGACGACGCTGTAAGGTCTTCTCCTGACCGCTTCGGTCAATACCCCTCCCTCGCCGTAGCCGACATATCCCGGAGGGGATCCTTTCAGGCCTGAAACCGTGTGCGCCTCCTGATACTCCGACATGTTGATGGTGATTACGTTTTCTTCACCCCCGTACAGGAGCTCGGAAAGCACCAGGGCTGTTTCGGTCTTTCCGACGCCACTCGGTCCAACAAAGAGAAAGACTGCCGTGGGTTTTGATGGATCTTCAATACCTGCGTGGGCTGTCTGGATCATCTGGGCTACGGCCTCCAATGCATAATCCTGTCCGATAATCCTTTCTGCTAATAAATTTGCCATGTTAAGGACGGTTTCGATTTCATCGGTCAGCATGCGTCCCGTGGGAATACCGGTCCATCCGGAGATTACTTCAGATATAATCTCAGGATCCACCACAATCTGAACCAGTGGTGAACCTCCTTGCGCTTCAGCAAGTTCCTTTTTCAGTCCTTTCAGAACATCCTGCTTTTCGGATAATGCTTGTTTGTCAGAAGGATCCTTTTCGTGGATTTCTTGTATCTCCTTACGGACCTCAATGACACGATTAGCGATTTCCATTTCCTTTTGCCACTTTTGAGTCAAATCATCGAGGCGGGTCTGGGCTGCTTCCTTTTCTGTGGCAAGAGACCGGATCCGCTCCACGTGCTCATGGCCTATCAGTTCTTCCCTTTGAAGAATCTTCATCTCCCTGTCGATCCGGCCAATATCCCGGGTAGCTTCTTCAATAGCAGAAGGACTTGTATTCAGTCCTATGGCCACCCTGGCGCAAGCCGTGTCCAGAACACTCACGGACTTATCAGGAAGCTGTCTGCCTGTGAGATAACGATGGGACAGGTGGACTGCATCAAACAAGGCATCATCTGTTATCATGACATTGTGATGATGCTCAAGAAACGGGGCAATCGCCCGCATCATCATCAGGGCCTTTTCTTCTTCCGGTTCTTCGATTTTGACCACCTGAAACCGCCTGGCCAGGGCAGCGTCTTTTTCAAAGTACTTTTTGTATTCAGACCAGGTGGTTGCCGCGATCGTACGCAGCTCACCCCGGGCCAGCGCGGGTTTGAGCATGTTGGCCGCATCTCCAGAGCCCGCAGCGCCTCCTGCGCCTATGAGGGTATGGGCTTCATCGATGAAAAGAATAATGGGAATGGGGGAGGCTTTGACTTCCTCGATCACGGATTTGAGCCGGTTTTCGAATTCTCCCTTTATCCCTGCCCCAGCCTGAAGCAGCCCCAGGTCGAGTGTATGGATAGCCACGTTTTTTAGCGGCGGCGGGACATCTCCTTCTACAATCCTGAGAGCAAATCCTTCCACCACTGCGGTCTTGCCCACACCTGCTTCTCCGGTCAGTATGGGATTGTTTTGCCTGCGCCGTATCAGGATATCCACCATCTGTCTAATCTCAAAGTCACGCCCAAGAACCGGGTCTATCTCTCCCTTTCGGGCCCTTTCGGTCAAGTTGATCGTATATTGAGCCAAGGCCTGTGCCTTTCCGGCCGGCATCCGCCGCCCTGCTGCATCTTCAGCCGGCGCCGGCTGCGCGGCGCCAGTCTCTTCAACCGACCCGGAAGTCAGATCAGTTAAATGCTTTCTTAAAGTCTCCACAGAGATCTTTTTAAAGCTTTCCGAGCTTCCAGATAACATTCTAACCATTTCATCGTTGCTCATAAGGGCAAGAAGAATGTGTCCTGAGCGGATACTCGGAGCCTGAAAATCAACAGAGGCAACCAGCCATGCTTCCTGAATCATGCTGGGTATACGGGGAGAGAGGGCAGGAGTCCTGGCGTTGCCTGTTTTAAATCCCTCCATGGTACGTGTGAGATCAGATACCAAACGGGCCTCATTGATTTCAAAGTGCCTGAGTATCTTCTGCATATCAGTGTTTGCTATCTCAAAAAGTTTGATGAAAAAGTGTTCTATGTCCACTTCATAATGGGTTTGAGACAGACAAAGGCCGGCAGCCGATTCCAGAGCGCTTCGGCAGGTAGTGTTCAATTTTCCTATCAACGATTTTAGATTTGATGCTGGCATGATATTGGCTCCTTATCTTCTTGAAAGGTTACATAAGGATCCTCCTCTTGGATTACACCGGGAGTCTTGATCCATGTTGACCAGCCGAGCTGCGGACAGGCTGGAGTTTCCACACCTAATGCACACACGGGAACTTCCTCTTGTTTCAGAAATAGGCGAATCTCGAATTCATACTCTATTCCCACCATATATTTGACTAAGGAAAAGATGGAACAGAGCATGTCGCCTGTAGGCATAAAACAAATAAAATCATCATAACTCATTGGCCCCAGGTTGATGCGAAATTTTGTCTGGCTTTCCCGAGCCCAGCTTCCGCAAATAGCGTCGATTCCTATTTGTCCATTGGTTACGCCGAGTTGAGTCTGATCTTCCAGGTCTAAAGGGAGCATCCGTTCGATAAATTGTTCGACCTCGACATTAGCGCCGGAAAAATACTCCACCGCTGTCTCGATAGCAACCGCAGATGGAACCGGCCTCGATAATAAACCGCTGTAAAATATCAGAGACTCCTCTGATAATCCGATTTTTTTGGTGAGCCCGGCTGTCCCTAAACCTGTTAAACTTAGTAAATGTCCGGAAAGTCTGTCTCTGGCTCCGGGAAGATAATTTACAGGAAATCTGTATTTTTTCCAGGCCAGGTAAAAAAGAGAGATAAGACGGTGATGGAAAATATCATAAAACGCGGTAAGGCTGAAATCTTTCCGGCGATTTCTCTCCATCGCCAGTTCATTGAGCCAATCCGGCAAAACACCGGATGGACCGATCAATCCCATAAATGCGACTTCCATATTAACCGGTTTTTTCTTATCGCTATGTGTTAAGTTTGAAATATCGCTGGGGGGAAATGAAAAACCTGGTTTCACTGAAAATCGCACTATTTCTTCATCCGGCGTCAGTGTCTGTCCTAATGGCTTTTTGTCGGGGAAAAGAGATTCCAGTAAATCTACAGCCTTAAAAAATGAAAAACCGTAAAATTCCTTAAAAAGACGCTCTTCTACAGGAGTATTCGATTGCCGTTTCTTGGAGGCCATTTTTTTAACACCTCTTTTTTCTGTATGGTTTTTGCAATCAATTGGGAAAAGGAATTAATGGAAACATATTGTCCTAAAAACCTTTCCAATACAGATGCAAACAGATACAGACCTGTTCCAACAAATTTATCCTCGTCAAATGTTATGGTAACCTGCACCCCGCGGCAAAATGATTGGCCTATTCTTTTTGTGACAGGTTGAGACTGAATAGATACTATGCCGTTTATCTGCTGTCTTGTAGCTGGTGAGTTTTCAAAATCATAAAGTTTGAGGATTTCTTTGAGGGCATCTTCTCCTCCTTGCACAAGAGAAATATAATTGAGGGACAGATGGGATATCAAACGCCATTGCAGGTTCCCGTCCATAAAGGGTCTGCGGGTTGGAGTAGGTTTTATTAGACTCTTTATCTGTGCAACAGGAGCTGTTATTTCCATATCAAAATCGCCTTTATCGTCCCCAAAGGAAAGACGGGCAGGCAAGTCTCGATTAGAGCATGTAATATGGATAGTTAATATTTCCACCTCCGGATCAATTGATTTGAAGTTCGAGTCTGCAAAGGAAAGATAGACCTCTGTTCCCTCATCCCCTTTTTTACCTGAAGAGCGGCGTTGAATATACCAAAAAGCCATTCGGTCATTGCTATCCTCTTCATCAAGATGGTGTTTTATGGAGTAAAAGGGTTTGAAATCAAAGCCTTTTCCCGGAAAAGAATCCGAAGAAGCGGTAACTCTGTCAATACTAAAGACTTCTGTTGCTTCCTGGCTTCTGATATTTGGAATAACATGATATTCGGTCTTTCGTTGTTCAATTCGTACAGGTTCGGCAATACGTTTAAATAAATTGACTACAGGCGCAGTGTTGATGCAAAAGGTATCTTTATTGATCACAAGATTCGATTTGGCATTCCTGTTCAAGTATATCCAGATATTAAGAGTGTCATTGAAATCCGGATGTTTAATTTTATCCAGGCCGCTAAGATCAAAGAAAAGGAACTTTTCAGGGAAACAAAAGTATTCAAAAAGGAGAAGAAAGCCAGGAAAAGCTCTTTGGGTATAGGGAATCAAATGTTCATCAGAGTCAAATCCAACGGGCTTTATGTCATCTTTGGTTAATGATATGTTTTCTATGATCCTTTGCTCTTCACTATTGAACAACTCTAATTCAACATGACACACATTGTTGAATAAAAGTTCGTACAGATGAAAGACATGCTGGGCCGGGCCATTTAGGAAAAAACGCAGGTCATTCCAGACAAGATTGGAAAAGCTCAAATTATTAAAAGTCTTTAATTGAATTAAAATAGCTTGCTGGGCGTCTTTCACCGGTTTTTTGGGATCACAAAGCTCTGCTGAAACAACCTCGACAGGCCAGAGCTTGATAGAATAAGATGTATCAAACCTGCATTGAATGCCGTTGACTGATTTGGAATAGAGCATGGTATCTTTAGGTATCAGGTGTCCGGACTCGGTAACATTCTGTTTTATTGGTTCAAATCTGACTATGGACATGGAGGGTATCGGATTGATGTAATGAGGGTAAATTATATTAAGCAACGATTCTGTTATTTCAGGAAAATCATCATCAATCTTCTTATGTATACGTCCGCTAAGAAAGGCAAAAGCCTCAATCAAACGTTCAGTATGCGGGTCTTCACATTTATCATGTTCAAGGAGCAGTCGGCCGGCAATCTTGGGGTATTTCCTGCCAAACTCAGCCCCCATCTCACGAATAAAGGTAAGTTCGCGCTCATAATAACTTAGAAGTTTATCATCCATTGATTTTTAGCTTATCAGCTATTTTGATATAATATACTCACCTTTGTTGACATCAAAATAGGTATCAAAAGTCACTGGTTCTGCTACAGGTTCCACAACCAGCAGGCCTTTAATCCTGAACCTGAGATTACGTTCGTTGTGAGCTGTTGTTTCGAGGTGCACAATTACATTTTTTAACCTGGGTTCAAACCGTGAAATACTTTTTTCAATATCCTGTCGAAGCTGCTGTCTTACGAATGGGCTTCCAGGATTTTTAGAGGTAAAGTCTTGCAGGCCATATACAAAAAGAGAATTATTAACCTGGATAGATTCAGCCGGGGGAATCAATATCTGGCGTCTGGTGTTAAGAAGATTTTCCAGATCTCTTATAACCGAGTCCATGATTTGCCCGATACTGACCAGGCAATACTGGACAGGCTCGCGGGAAACACCTGGTTCGTGATCAATAAGCCTGTCCAGTATAGATGCCCGGAGATTTTGTTGATTTTGTTTCAATTTAGGTGTTATATTTTTGTATTTGTTTCAAGGTTCCAACCGCCTGCCACATTCCCTCCGCCGCTGCCGTCTGCGCGTTTTTGCTGGGTGTAAGTCCATTCAATCTTGCCATAATTGAAGGAAACCTCCTCAAGAGGCAGTGTCTCACCACCTTGAGAAGATCCACCAGGACGGACTGAACTCACGATGCAGTCGCTCATCTTGTACTCCATGTATTGCACCTTGTCGCCACCTGCTCGGCACAAGGCAAGAACGACCTCTGAAATGTGGGTCCCGTCAGCGCATGCCACGGCTAGCTTTGGAGAGGCCTTATCCAGGGCCTTGACAATAGAAAAGTCCTGAAAATCAGCCCGTTCCGACGAGGCCCCTCCACCACTGCTGGCCGACGCCGATGCTGTTTGAGATACCCCTGCGCTATAGGAGAGCACCTCTATCTCGTCTGGGTGGGCGTCATCCGTGCTTTCTCCTGGTATACCATCTATCTTTAAAAATGCATCAAATGCCATGATCTGTTCCCTCCTTCTATCAATTGTTGATTTTGCTGCTAAATTTGCGCCTACTTGGGGGAAGTTATTTTATCCCCGTTCCTACCATTTTCCTTACAGCTCAACAGCTCAATAGCTTATCAGCTAACCTCTACCCCTTTGCAGGTGGAGGCAGCTCCGCAACCAGCCTCAACGAAACAGTCAGCTCATCCAGTTGGTAATGGGGTTTAAGAAAGGCAACTGCCCGATAAGCCCCGGTTTTACCAGGTATTTCGCTGACATCAACTCTTGCTTCCCGCAAAGGGAATTTAGCCTTGGTTTCCTGCCCCGCATCATCATCCAGAAGAACATAGTTGCTAATCCACCGGTTTAAAAAATCTTCGACATTCTTGCGGGTCATGAAACTACCGATCTTGTCTCGCATGATCGACTTCAGGTAATGAGCAAATCTCGAGACAGCAAGGATATACTGAAGTTGGGAAGAGAGCCTTGCATTGGCATTGGCAAAATCAGTGTCATATGCTTTAGGTTTATTAGTTGTCTGGGTGCTAAAAAAGGCCGCATAATCGGTTCCCTTGCAATGGACCAAAGGTATAAAACCAAGATCGGCAAATTCCTTTTCCCGCCTGTCTGTAATAGCTATTTCCGTGGGGCACTTAAGCGCCACATCTCCCTCATCTGTCTTGAATGTGTGGACAGGCAGACCTTCCACAAGGCCGCCGCCTTCCACCCCCCTGATGGCCGCGCACCAGTGGTATTTGGCAAATGCATCCGTCAAACGTGTCCCAAGCGCATATGCCGCATTACCCCAAAGATACTTGCTGTGATCCGTACCATCCACATCCTCTTCGTAGTTAAAAGATTCAACTGGAACATTGGCCTGACCGTAAGGAAGACGCATAAGAACATGGGGAAGGGCCAACGCCACATACCTGGCATCTTCCGAGTCACGGAATGACTTCCATTTGGCATATTCTACACTCTGGAAAACTTTTGCTATGTCACGAGGACCACCAAGCTCAGTAAATCTATCCCAATTAAATAGCTGTGGAGATGCAGCAGAGATAAACGGAGCGTGAGCCGCTGCTGCCACCTGAGAAATTTTTTCGAGAAGGGATATATCCTGAGGATGGTTACTGAACTCATAATCCCCCATCAAAGCGCCATAGGATGCGCCGCCGAACATACCGAACTCTTCTTCATATATCTTCTTGAAAAGTGACGACTGGTCGAATTCGCTGGCCTTTTCCATGTCCTTGAGGAGATCTTTCTTGGAAACATTCATCACCCTGATCTTTAATCTTTCTCCTGTTTCACTCTGATGCACAAGATAGTGCAACCCCCTCCAGGATGCTTCAAGTTTTTGCAATTCAGGATTGTGCATGACTTCATTGAGCTGCATAGAAATTAGTTTATCGATTTGGCTGATCCTGGCATTGATCATGACCTCTGTGTCTTTTGATATGACCATGGTCCCCTCCATGATCTGGCTGACAAACTCACCAATGACATCTCTGGCCCATTCTCTTTGACTCTCATCTCGAGCCATCCGGCCGTCTTCTAAGATCTGATCTAAAACGCTCTTTTCTTCTTGAACTTCTTCAGCCTGAGCAGACTCCGTTTGGACTTGTTTTTCATTTTCAGCCATGGGACTTCTCCTCTATTATTTGTCTTTTTCTTCTGGTTTTTCTACACCGATTTCATCACCGAGTTTTTGTAGGGAGTCAGTGCTTGTAATGACATCTTGAAGCAGTTCATCCAGCTTGTCATTGCCGTCTAATTTATTGAGCAGATCGGAAAGTTTTTGTCTTGCCTCCACCAGTTTACGCACGGGTGTTATCTGATCAGCGACACGTTCCGGATGAAAATCGTCAATCGACTTGAAGCGGAGTTCAACCGCCATTTTTGTATCTTCTTCCGTCAGTTTGTTATCTACTTTGAATGCCAGCCTCGGTTTCATCCCCTCAAGCACATTGTTGAAATTATCCCGATCTATTTCAACAAATTTTCTATCTTTAAGCTTTGGAAGCGGTTCATCCGGCTTTCCGGATAAATCGCTCAATACCCCGATAACAAACGGGATCTCCTTCATCTCAATAGCATCGCCGATTTCTACATCATAGGTTATTTGTACTCTTGGTGATCTCACTCTGTCAAGTGTGTGTTGTAAACTCTCTTTGGCCATAGTTTATCCTCCTTTCTAACTTCTGTAACTCATCGCCTTTGTGACATCCGTGGTGCAGAGCCTCTGCAATAGCGTCCTTGCTCTGCCAATATCCTCATCTGTCGGTTCTCCTGTTGTCAGACACTTATAAAGGGTATCGAGTACATCCGCAATCCATACAGGGGATTCCCAGCGCTCCAGTTGCAACTCCTCAATTAATGTATTCAACTTTTCCGCAATCGGTCTAGCCAGATCCGGCCTCTCGGCCTTCAGGCAAAGCTTGGCCATGAGGAGCTGGTAGCGATTCTTTTCTCTCACGGATGGCGCGCTGCAAGAAGCGCTAAAAAGCTGTCCCAAAGCCTTTTTGATTCCTGATGTCTTAAGTTTTGCAAGCGCGTCTTTCCACATGGCCGTTTCAAGAGAACCTGAATCTAAAATCCGGTCTGTTGGAAACGGCAACACATCCTCGAACGAGGCGCCTTCCTCTTCTTCCACCTCATTGACTTCTGTTGCCACGGCCTCTTCTGGTGCCGTCTCAGTCTCCTCAACAGCATCAAGATCCTTCTTCTCCTTAAAGATTTTCATAATAACCCGTTCACAATCCTCAAGCGCCTCTCTCAATTCCGCAAGCCTGGGGGCCTCTGAGCCGAATTTTTCATCCACCGTGTCATCGAATCTCTTGAATTCTTCCAAACATGCGGTCAAGTCTTCCACCAGGGACTTGTAATATGCTTTTGACGAACGAGCTACTGCTGCATCAAAATCCTCGGCAGTTATCTTGCCCTCAGCTATCGAGGCATTACGAGCCTTCTTTTTATTTTCATCCACATCGCCGTATTGGTTCCTTATATCAGCCTCATAGCCCACCTGCCTCGATTCTTGCCATTGCAGCCACGAATACCCAAGCGTTGCATCCTTATCGGTCAATGGGATCTGCTTCACGGCAAGCCAGACTTTATCATTCATGAGCTCAATCGGGCCAATCCTGAAATCGAGGTCACCATCCTCTATCTCCGGATAAACACGTTCCCAGTAATCTCTCAAAAAGCCGTTAAGTATCTTAAGGCCTGCAACAAGTCCGCTGAAACCTTCGGTATTAACTAATGCTTCAGTAAGCCACGCTGCAATCTGCAAGTCTTTGGACTTATTGATAAGCGCTTCAACAGTGGCACCGATTACCGCATTCCAGTCCGAGGTCTTGATTTCACGCTGCCAATCCCCACGATCAAGAAGGTCATCGGCTCTCCGCGCTTCCTTAATCTGATCATAGGCAGGGCTGTAGCGAATGTCCTCACCAGCCGGGTTATCGCCTGGAATCGGGGCCAATATGGCTTCTATGTTAATATCTTGTTTCATTATTTCGATCTGTGCGGTTAGCTATTAGCTGTTAGCTTTTAGCTAAAGGCTAATTGCTAAAAGCTAACTGCTAAAAATCATCGATTTGAGAATACTATCCAACTGACTATAATTTCATGTGTTTTGAGTTTTCGTACAGCCACTAACTTAGATTAAATAAAACCTCCCGGATTTCCAGGATGCTCATGTCATCTTCACCGACCTGAAAGACATGTTGGCCGATGCCTTTTGTAAACTGCCCTCCAAGAGATGTCCAGTTAGTCATTCTGCCAAGTTTCATCCTATCGTCCTCATGGAGAAATGAATCCGCATAGAGCACAGGAAGATAACAGTTCATAGTCAGTCCGTCCCATGTGGTTATCCTGGCTGTAATCCAGAGGAGATCAAAAAGCGTCTTGGGAGCCGAAACTACAAGTTCTCTAATTGCCTCAAAAGGTATCCATACATATCGCTCATGGACAATCGCTTCGAGGAAAAGGGACAGAAAAGTGTCCGTATCCTTAAAACCGGTGAAGCTCTTTCCATTCATTGTTCCGGATATGACGGGGCGTTGTGCCTCTACTTGATCTAAAAGCAGCTTTGCCTCATCTATATTTTTTTCACCTATCTTTGTCTGGGCCGCGTAGTACATTTCAAGGTAGGATGGAGTTTCCGGCAGGAATGAAGGGCGACGTTTCAGTTTGCAGACTTCTGTGCGTTTTCTTTCCGCATGGATCAAGTTTTTGTACACCTGGACTGCGATATCGGCAGCTACATCCTGAGTACCGATCGCGTCAAGATGCCGCTCAGCCTTGTCCCACTCACCGTAAAAAGCAAGAACTTGAAACAGAAGTGTTCGCCTTCCGCTATCACCAGGTTTCGCCTTGACTTCCTCAGTGAGCTGCTTGCGGGCATCTGAAAGCCTGCCTGCTTTGATAAGATCTTTTGAGTTCATGACGCATAAAACCTCTTATATTTTATATTTTTATATCATAATCATTTTATGATTGCAATTAAATTAGCGCACTTTGGGCGAGCTGATAAGCTCGTCCGAAGTGCGCTAATTTGAACATATAATAAAACACCATGCTATAGACTTTCAGATAATTAATTTCACAAGGCCAGAAGGAGGAAGGCGTATTAGTTATACGTCGACGACTGATAACACAGTGAAATTAATTATCTGAAAGTCTATATATTGCATCTATGTAACGCATCAACACGCGCCTGTAGCTCAGTTGGATAGAGCAACGGACTTCTAATCCCTATGGCACAGGTTCGAATCCAACAAGGCGTACCAAATTTATTGGTTACTTTTACTTGTATCCCATAGGTAAAAAAGCAAACCTCCGTTATCCCAGCCGCATAAGTCTAAATGTTGGGTAGTCCCTACAAAACAGTGCGGATCAATAATCTCAAGAGGTTACATATCATGACTTCTGACTGCACATAGCGAAAAACCAGGTGTTTGCAAAGCAAGAAAGGGCGGTATTTTCAAACCTGCTATTAAGCTCTACATACTACAATCAAAAGCTTTTAATTTCTGCCATTCGGTCACATAACCATCACATAAATAACTAAGGAACGTGGACGAAATAACTTCCCCAAGTAGGCGTATAGATTTGAGTCAAATTTGTTCGATCTCAAATCACAAAAGTTGATGGAATAGCGGGCTATTTTGATATTTTTGTGATTTGAGATCGGGCAAAGGTGGCCTAAAGCTGTGATGCATAGTTGGGGAAGTTATTTCGTCCCCGTTCCTAAGCTGATAACTGGTTTACAAAACGGATGTCTCTCAAGTTTCAGAGTGGGTGGCAGACTATCTAAGAATGTATCCTATTCAAAAAACGTGGAACAGCTCTGATTTGAAAGCTATTTACTGATAATAAATACTGACTATTATATTCCGATTCGCAGCAAAGCGAGACGATACATTCATACCTATATAATAATATATTGTCTGCTGGTACATTTCAAGAATATACTGGAAATTTGAATAGGATACAGTTCGATTTTAATTTTCATGTTTCAAGAAAAAAAACAAAAAAAACCTGATTCTAAACCTTATGTCCCTGGAGTTTATTAAACTTAAAAAAGGACATCATACTGATTGGTAATCCCGGAGTCGGCAAGAGCTTTATGGCCAAATGCATTGCGTATGCCGCAACGCAGGCTGGCATCAAAACACTCTTTACAACCGCAATGGATATGATCAATCACCTGATTTCTGCAGAGGCAGACCATTCTCTGTTGAAAAAGCTCCAATTCTATCAATCACCGGACATCCTGGTTTGTGACGAAATCGGGTATCTCCCGCTGGGCACGCAGGGATCAAATCTATTTTTCCAGGTTATCAGCACAAGGCATGAGAGGAAGTCGACTATTATAACGACAAACCTGACCTTTACTGAATGGGGAAAGATTTTTGACAGTACCACTGTGGCCACAGCGATTGCCGACCGACTCGTTTACAACTCGGAAATCCTTATCATGGAGGGAAAAAGTTATCGAAAGAGGACAAAGTAGAACGACAAAAAAAATAAAGCAATTATTTCTATACCCTGAAATAGAGTTTTTAAGATAAGGAACGGTTGTAATCTAAATGGAGCACTTTTTTCAGCCTTGATGACAAAAATCGGTGGTTAGACAAAAATTGGGGCAATTATGTCGATTTAACCATCTGTGAAAATCGGTGTTATGGCAAGTTATTTACTTAATTATGGACGTCCCTTTTATCCACTAATATCCAATATCCCCATGACAGAAGAATTATAGGATGTCCCCAATATCCCCTCCCCCAATATTCCACTATCTGATATTTCATGATATTTAGTTTGGTACAAATATTGCTTAAATTTTATCTAATAAATATCCGGGTTTGTCTCCTCAGTTTAAAGGTTCATGAACCGGCCCCTTTGAGAAGTTCTTAGAAAATAAGCCCACGGCTTTGCCGGGGATAATCACCCACTAACTTAAAAAGTTATTAACAGTATAGTGCGATGGAACGTAAAAACTCAATATATTTCATTAGACACGGAGAAACGCATGCAAACGAGCAAAACTACCTTGCCGGAGGTATTGATGTTCCGCTCTCTGATCTTGGGAAGAGGCAAGCAAAAGAAGCAGGGCGAATAATATTAAAAAAGGGACTTAAGTTTGACGAAGTTCACACTTCCGATCTTTCTCGTACTAAAATAACTGCCTTCATTGCCTTAAAAGAAGCAGGACAAGAAAACATCCCGTTTATCGAATCTCCGGAAGTGAGAGAAAGAAATTTTGGTATATTTGCAAAAAAGAATAAAAATTTACTCAAAAAATCCTTCGGCTATGGGGCTTATGAAAAAAAGCTACATTCTCCACTTGAATTTCCAGACTCTGGAGAGACCTTTAGGGATATGTATAAGAGAGTTTACAAGTACTATTACAATGTATTACTCCCCAGACTTAAATCAGGGAAATCGATTCTGGTTGTGTGCCATAAGTATATTATTGAGATGTTTGCCTTGATCTTTGCTGAACTTAAGGTGGAGGACTACTTTGATTTTCGTCTTCCAAATGCCAAGCCAATGAGCAAAAAGGATTTAATAAATTATATAAAGTCTGAATCAAAGCTTTTAAAAGAAATTTCCGATCGTCTTACTTATTGTTCTTCCTGGATAATTATTGCAGCCGCTTTTTTTGCCATTTTAGCAAAGACCGCCATTGGCCTTCCATTAAACAAGTTTGCTTTTTTGATAACAACATGCGTACTTCTTGGTATTAGCACTTTCTTTATTTCACTTAGCTTAAATACAAGCTGCATAACTCATTCTTTCAACTTGAAAAAGCCGTTCTTGGTTCTTTGGTGCCTAAAGTTTGTCATGGCTGGATGCTTGTTTTTATTATTTAAAGATAATGTAGCATCAAGTTTGGTGATGCTTTTTCTTATGCCGCCGGCCTTTACAGCGCCCACACTCTCTTTGCTTTGGGGTGGGAGCTTGTACTTGGCTATTGAAAAAACGTTTTTACTCTCTCTCTTGTCTCCCCTGATTATAAGTTGCCTTTTGTTCTGTACTAACAATTCATTCTATATTTTATTTATACCATTTCTTACGGTCATGTTTTTTTCCATGATTGTGCCTACATTTATAGCTCAATCAATCCGGATAAAAAAGCCGGTTGAGAGTGCTAAATTTGCCGAACACTGGAAATGGCTCGGTGTATCTTCAATAATTCTGTTATCTTTTTTAAGCATATACCATTTTACTCCGACCGACATATTTGATCTATGGTTAGGGGACTTGGAAAATTCAGCTCTCTTCTTTAAGCAAGGGGTAATGGTATTATTGCTGTTCTTATTTATTAAATTCTTTGCCTATTCCGCCAGCATGTCTGTTGATAAAAATGCCTCATATACTACCGATATTTATATATGTCATTCTACACCTAATATCTTCTTATGGATTAACTGTATATCTTTCCAGCCTGATATATATTATATTGTATTTTGGATTGTTATTGCATTTTTTATGGGGATATTACTAGATGAAACATATTTTGTTTATCGATTCAATCGAATCATAATTTCAGAAAAAACCTGTATCGTCGATGTTAAGCCTGTCCGAGTAGGCTCTACCACCGGCCTGAAATCATTAAAAGCAGGCAAATTACATATTCCTATAGAATGATTACAAAAGTACCTTCTCCCCCTTCTTCCCCGAAGGTCTAAAGGCTACCTTCTCAATTATCGAATATAGCTCCATGGGCTTGAACGGTTTGGACATATAGTTGTCCATTCCCGCTGCAAGACATTTTTCCCGATCCCCCTTCATGGCATGGGCAGTCATGGCCACAATGGGAATATGTCCGCCATGCTCCGCTTCCTTCTCCCGAATCAATCGTGTGGCCTCGATGCCGTCCATCTCCGGCATCTGCACGTCCATCAGGATCAGATCAAAACGCTCTCCCTCAAACGCATCCACCGCCTTCCTGCCGTTCGATGCCACAGTAACCCGATAACCTCGCTTCTCTAATAGCTTCGCGGCCAGCTTCTGATTAACGATATTGTCCTCGGCCAGAAGGATGCTAAGCCTCCTGCGGGCCTCCCGGATAAGATGACGAGTAATCACCGGATCCCCATCACGAGAGGGCTGCCCCAAGGCCATCGTAATGATCTCCAAAAGCTCCAGTTGCTTCACGGGCTTGATCAGATAGCCTGATATCCCCAGCTCCATACAATGCCTTGCATCCCCTTGCGTCCCTACAGAGGTGAGCAGGATGATTTCCACATCTGACCCCAAGGGGCTCGCCTTGACCCTCTTTGCCACCTCAAATCCGTCCATGCCCGGCATCTGTAAATCCAATAAAAGGAGTCGGTAATGGCCACCCGCCTCAAACGCCTTCTCCATCGCAGCAAGGGCCTCCTTGCCATCTACAGCTTCCACAGAAACAAGACCCCATGAGGATATCATCTCCCTGATAATCAGGCGGTTGGTGGCATTATCATCCACGATGAGTGCTTTCACGCCCGAAAGGTTCACCTCCTGAATACGTGACACTTCCTTTGACTTTTCACTGCCCAACCCAAAACGTGCCATAAAATGAAAAGTGCTCCCCTTGCCTACCTCGCTCTCGACCCAGATGCGTCCCCCCATCATCTCCACGAACCGCTTGGATATATCCAAGCCCAACCCTGTGCCTCCGTACTTCCTGGTAGTGGAACCATCCGCCTGGGTAAAACTCTTAAAGATTGTCTCCGTTTTGTCAGAAGGAACGCCGATGCCTGTGTCCAAAACCATAAAATGCAAAAGAACGGAAGATTCCTCTTCCTTCTCAGTCTCTACCCTGATGACTACCTCTCCCGTGTCCGTAAATTTAATGGCATTCCCCCCCAGGTTAATGACAATCTGCCGCAATCGAAGAGGGTCACCCACCAAAGCTGTGCGTACATCCTGTTTTACGTGACAGGCCAGCTCCAGTCCCTTATCGTGTGCCTTCACTGCCAGCATATCAATAGCAGTCTCCAATGTGGTACGCAGGTCAAATGCGATCTCCTCCAGCTCGACCTGGCCGGCCTCGATCTTGGAAAGATCCAGAATGGTGTCCAGAAGGGCAAGAAGGGAATCCGCAGAGGTCTTCACTATCTCCAAGTATTCCCTCTGCTCTCCGGTCAGATCTGTGGCCATGGCTAGGTCAGTCATCCCGATGACCCCATTCATGGGTGTGCGGATCTCATGACTCATATTGGCAAGGAATTCGCTCTTCAGTCTACTGGCCTCCAGGGCAGTCCTTTTCTCGTTTTCGAGCTGAAGTTGTCTTGCACAAAGGCTATCGGCCATTTTGTTAAAGCCGACGATCAGTTTTCCCACTTCATCCTTTTGCCGGATTGTCACGCGATGGCCCAGCTTTCCTTCCCCCATGGCATCCATAGCCGTGACAACAGCCTTAATAGGACCAACTATTCGCTTGGATAAAAAAACAGTCAGAATGATGGCAAGCAACACGCCGCCAGCAGATATCAAAAGCATCCTGTTTCTGGTCGCGCTTATCATCACCTCCGTTCTCTGTAAACTAGAGGCAACCCCTAAAAGTCCGACATTTTCATTGTTGATATTTTTTATTCTTTGAAAAGCAAAGAGATATCTATTACCCAATAGTTCCATCTGTCTTATTTTAGAAATGTTTCCCCCATCCATGCCTAAAAGAAGGTCTTTACCAACCAGTGAAAGTCCCTCCTTAACGAAAAAAGTGGATGATATAATCTCATCTCTCATCAGGATAAGGCACTCCATTCCAACAGTCCTCTTTTTCATATCCTCTACAATGTTTGTGTTGTTATTTAGCAAGTAACCTGCCAGCACCGTACCAATAAGGTTATTTCTGAGAAAAATAGGCGTTACTGCTTCAATCATAAGTGCAGAGTTGTCAGATGCGACAAGAGAGTCATCATAAGAAGTCTCCCTAAACAGGCCAGGATCAGGCTCTATTTCTGTGGATATCAGCGATTCCCCCCTAAGAGCTCTTTTTATAAGATTATGGGTAGAGAGGTTCGGACCAAAAAAATCCAAGTTGCCTTCCTTGCATATGACTTGTCCTTTGTCATCGGTTATGATTAAAATAGTAAGATTATGCTCTTTGAACAGAGATGATATGTATCCGGCGAGTTGGGCTTTTATACCCAAATCCAGTGTAATTTTACAGGTATTATCAACAGATATGCCACGGGCGATAGTTTGTAATCTTTGCTTATGATTTTCATATATTAGAGAAGACGTCGTAAGATTGGAACGGAGTTCGTTTTGCTTCATCTCTCTGATGTATCTATCAAAGGATTCAATGGCATAGAAAGTGGCGATAGTCATGGGAAAGAACAATATCAATAGACTGGCCAAGATGAGCTTTGACCTCAACGTATAGAAAATAGGCTTCCTCATACTATACTAATCCCCTGCCATCTTATACTCGGGAAACTCATTTAGGGTGCAATATGTCTTTTTTGCTGCTGCCCTCTGTCCGGCTGTGAATGGAAAACGGAGAACAGTGAACAGGCAGTAACTATTTCAAAAGGATTTCCTCATATACAAAATCGGCAGCTCCAAGGATCTCAAACGGGATATTGATCCCAAGCTCTTTTGCTCTGGCCAGATTAAAGACAATAGCATACTTGTTTGCATCTTCAATGGGGAGATCTCCAGCCATTGACCCTTTTATGATCTTAACCGCCTTGGACCCTGCTTGATGTCCCATGGCCTTGAAATCCACGGCCGCCCCTCCGAAGAGCCCGAGTTTGGCGAAAAAATAGTTTAACGCCATGCCCGGTTTCTTGCAGTTCTTGATGGTCCACCTGAAAATATCAGGAGCCGCATATGTCTTGCCCTCAGCGGTCTTGAGTGACAAGGCTACGGGATAGATTGCGCCAATCTTATGATCCTTATTTACGCTGGAGATGGTTTTCTTGTACCCGGCAAAGTCTTTTACTCTCACGAGTTCAAAGGCCACAGGAAGTATCTCCTCCCCGCTCTCCTTTTCAAGCTGTTTTGTTATAGCATTACCAGTCGGTGAATAATCCGTGATAGCCAGGACCTTCTTGAGACCCGGTAGCACCCCCTTCATAACATTCAGAGACCTGACCAGGTGTAGTTTTTCATAGATACCAGTGACATTCGCCCCTGGTTTGCTGCGGCTGTCCATGAAATACTTCTTCATATTGTAGTCTTCAGGCTGGCCGTTCATCCCGGAAAAAACTACCTGTATATCGTCGCTTCCTACCAGTGGCAGCAAAACTGTTTTGGCTGCATTGTCATCAATGGTGACGACCAGATCGGGCTTGACAATTTTGACTTTTTCTAAAGCCAACCTGCCTCTTTTTTCAATTTCAGATGGTGTGGTGTAGGTCTTTTTGGTATCCATATAGAAATAGTCAAACTCAACATCCTTGCCTATTTGCAGGTCAGATTCGGAAAAGGCATCAACAACACCATCTGCCTGAGGCTGACCGCAAACATGGCCTTTTTCATAGCTGTGGACGATGAAAACCTTCTTGGGAGTGGCTCCAAAAACGACTGCGTTAAAAAACAAGAGAGCTAAAAAAATAATCGGGCCGTGAACATACATTCTATTCTTCATGGCTTTCTCCTTTGTCATTCATCCTAATTTTATTGAAAGGTCTGTCTAAAATCTTGCTTATCTTCCAGATAACCACCTACAATTTCAAAATACACTAATTCCGCGACTTCTATGCCCAAGAACTCATGCCTGGAATAACCAAAGATTTGCGCAAATGCTTCATTTATAAACCATAGTTTTCCATCTATGTCAATGCAAATACCCACCACAGAGTGCGCTACAATAAAATGAGGGACGTCCATAAATAAGTAAGTAACTTGACATTTAGCTATATTCTCGATAGTAGTCTTACATGCGCCCCTTGCATTATCGGTTTACTCATAGCTCGACATTTAATGGCGGTAACCAGCTTATTCGGTTCTGAGTCCGAGGCTGTGCCACTTCGATGCCCGCTATGTGCCAAGAGCCCCTTTGCACGCTCAAGGTGTTACCTCTTACGCCGTGGGGTCTCGCCCCACGTCGGAGAGAGTTACCCCTCCTTCATCGCTCATACTGGCTCATGCGCCAGACCAAATCCCTCTCACCGGCTTCGCTTGTCACTATTCCGGTGAGTCTTCGCAGGTTGCTGTCAGCCCCTGCTGCGAGATGGCCTTTCCCAACGTTATCTCCGTAATCTTTGTAAAGGTGCTTGTACCCATACCCCGCGGTGTTTCCCTGGTGCACTCAACCGTTTCTTCCCAGAGAACATCGGCCTCACGTCAGGCCTGACACGTTCGGCACACACAAACGAGCCCAGCAATACAATTTCAACTGGAGACACTTTTTCGAGGCTGCAGTAATTCCTTAATGTTCAGGCTCCCTTACTCACTAGGCCTCCGGATTGCACCCACCACTGAAGTTCTAAGTCTTCAGGGCAGCCAGGCCGTTTACACCACGCAATGGACGTGTGGTTACCCTACACGAACTGTGGTATCGTTACGTGTCCGAACCGGTCAATTGACACGATGGGACTTTCAACCACTAGATTACGGCCTTGTTGGCCGCTCCCCATGCCACCTTTGCCCGATCCCAAATCACAAAAATATCAAAATAGCCCGCTATTCCATCAACTTTTGTGATTTGAGATCGAACAAATTTGACCCAAATCTATGCGCCTACTTGGGGAAGTTATTTCGTCCCCGTTCCTTATTGAAATTTCCTTGGGACATTCTGCTTCATTTGTACAGTTTCCAAAACAAAGCCTGTCCATCTCCCTGACCATAGCCATTACACGACGCGCAGCTTCAGGTTTTCCCTGTGGAAGAAGTGCAAGGTGAGAAACTTTGGCTCCTGCAAAAAGCATGGCAGAAGCATTTGGACAGGCGGCAACACATGCGCCGCATCCAATACATGCTGCGCCATCAAAAGCTTTTTCCGATGTCTCCCGGCTAAAAGATAATAACTGTAGGGCATGTTCCCCGAACAGGCCCTACATCTGGCAGATGCCTTATCGGCCAGATATTTGGCCTGTTCATTGCAATACGAGGCGGAACCTCACATTCCCCACACTTTTATCTTTTTTTGCTGGTACACTTCCTCTTGCTGAAATATCTTTTCGTCCCAGGTTTTCTTTTTGCTTCGATCAAAAATAACGAGATGTCCCTCATCTGTTCCGCATTTATCCATATAATTCGAGGTTTGGCTGAGACCATCCTTTATAGTTCGTTCCAGGGAGTTGTACAGTATCTTTAACTC
>Ga0255423_10038_pt1 | contig 23671 bp, 24 predicted proteins | sample ANMaggSeSYBR02H3_FD_182659 | JGI IMG/M metagenome (GOLD analysis project Ga0255423, IMG submission 182659) | Sediment cell enrichment communities from methane seep in Santa Monica Basin, California, United Staets - ANME aggregate JGI... | ecosystem: Environmental > Aquatic > Marine > Cold seeps >...
AGTTTGCATGGAATTAATGAATGATGAACTGACCCGCACCCTGCCGGAAAACCTCAGGTCCAGCCTACCGAGCATTGAGGAGCTTGAAGCTGAACTGGGCGGGATATATCTGGGGGAAAGCGGCGATGAGTGATGTACCGGAAGAGTATAGGATGAGCGAGGTATTCAGAAAATTAACATTGAATGTCAAATAGCGGTTTGCCTGTACCTGAATATAGGTATGATTTTTCCGGGTTTTTTCTTGAGTTTAATGTAAGCAACCATAATCAGTCAGTAAAAAGGTCGGAGAAAACGTCGGAGAAAATGTCGGGGAAAACGTCGGGGAAAACGTCGGGGAAAACGTCGGGGAAAACGTCGGGGAAAACGTCGGGGAAAATACTAGAGTTGATCAACTCAAATAACCAAATTACCATACCTGAGCTTGCAGGGGAAATTGGCATGACAGAACGCTCGATTGAAAGAAACATCCAGAAGTTGCAACAAAATGGCAAACTTGTAAGTATTGGTCCGGCTAAAGGCGGGCATTGGAAAATTATAGAGGGATAAGTTACTTATGGCAACGCAATATGAAGAGGAAATACTCGAATCGGAACTAAAACCTGAATATGTGGAAAAGGCTAGGAAAATAATGCGCCAGAAGCCTGTTGATTTGGGTAGTGTTGAACATTTGGGGAGCAGGTTGGATATTTGAACTTAATGTACAACTTAAAGATAAAGCCCGATCTTAAAAAGACCGTCTAAAAGTTAACATTATTCTTCAACGAAATAATCAGAATCAATTTTTTTAATTTCATAAGTTGTGACCTTTGAAACACCAATGTCATTTTCAATCATTAGATTAGTAAGTTTAAATCCGTCAATCAACACAATTTTTGGATCATTCATATTTGAAGCGTATTTTGTAGCTTCCTTGGAGAAAATTGAAGTCGTAATAAATATTCCTTTTTTGGCTCCTTGTCCATGGAGTGCTCCAACAAATTTATGTATTTCTGGTCTACCAACAGTTCCTTCCCATCTTTTCGCTTGAATATAAACAGCATCTAATCCTAGTTTATCCTCTTTGATTATGCCGTCTATACCTTCATCACCACTTTTTCCAATGGCTTCGCCAGCATCTTTACGAGAGCCACCATATCCCATTTTTAAGAGCAATTCTACGACTAGCCTTTCGAAAAAACTTGGGTGAGCAATCTTAACCATTTTTAATATTTCTTGTGCGAGTTCATCATTAATTTGTTGAAAGCTAAATTCCATTAATTCTTGAGGAGTTTGTTCATCATCTTGCTTATGTTGCTCTTTCCCCTCCTTTTTTAGAGTTTTAAATTCAACAAATTTCGGAAATTGTTCAAGATATTTTATACTAATTTCATCTAGATTCTCTTTTAAAACTTTAAGTCCTTTATCAGTAATTTTAAAATAACCTCTCTTACTTGATTCTAAAAGTCCCGCTTTTTTAAGATACGTACTTGCCCAACCAATTCGGTTATTAATAACTGGTTGTTGTCCGCTCGGTAATAACTCTCTTTTTTCGTCGCTAGTTAAATTATAAAGTTCAAAAATATGATTGATTGCTTCACGTGTTGAATGTTCATTTTTATCTCCTGCAAACTTCAATAACGGGAGCATTATTTTTTGATAATCAGGAATTGTCATTAGTACATTGTTAAATTTTATTAGATTTAAGCCTTATTCAATTCGTTGATTTTTTCGCATTTGGCTCCAAAATTACTATTCAAAAATAATAATTTTAATCCCGTTAACCTGACCGAGCATGAATCCCCCATTCTACAGTCACATACCCCGGACAAAATGTAACGATGCCTATATCCCCCGATGTACTTTTATTAGAAAACCCAACCGCCATAACAAAACCTATTTCACATAACATCCTAATCACCCCCCATACAACGGAGACCCACACATGAAGATCAACAAACCCAGAGGGACCAGGGACTTCCTCCCCGAAGATACCCGCAAACGCAGATACATCGAAAACAAACTCCGCCAAACCGCCAAACGATGGGGCTACAACGAAATAAAAACCCCCACCTTCGAGCACATCGAACTATTCACACTAAAATCCGGCGAAGGCATCCTGGGTGAAATATACAACTTCAAAGACAAAGGCGATCGCGAAATAGCCCTGCGCCCCGAACTCACAGCCCCAGTCATTCGGCTCTATGTCAGCGAACTCCAGCGCGCTCCCCGCCCGATCAAACTCTACTACTTCGACAACTGCTTCAGGTACGAGCGCCCCCAGAAAGGGCGTTTCAGGGAATTCTGGCAGTTCGGCGCCGAAGTCATAGGCAGCCCCAGGCCCGAAGCCGACGCCGAGGTCATAGCCCTGGCCTGCCGGATGCTCCACGAGGCAGGCGTGGACGGCGAACTCCATGTCGGACACCTGGGTATAATAAGGACCCTGTTTACGGGGCTGGACACCGAGACCCAGGGGCAGATAATGCGCCTCGTGGACAAGAAGGACGACAAGGGCCTGGAAGACTACCTTGAAGAGATCGATGCAGATATCGAGATGAGGCAAAAACTCTTCGAACTCATAGGACTCACCGGCAGCAGTGCAGTGGATGAAGCAAAAGCACTTCTGGGCGACATAGAAGAACTGGCGACCTTCAGGACACTGCTGGAGCTGCTGGACACCCACGGCCTTGACTACACTGTCAACTTCGGCATTGCCAGGGGCCTGGACTATTATACAGGCATGGTCTTTGAGATATACAGCAGCGGTCTGGGTGCACAGAACCAGGTCTGCGGCGGCGGGTCGTACAGGCTTGCCCAACTGTTCGGCGGGAAGGAAGTGGAATCCACAGGCTTTGCCCTCGGGTTTGACAGGGTAATGGAAGTATGCACGACAGAGCCCCCTGCTGAAGATCGGGCTGTTGTGGTCTGCTTTGACGAGACCCGAAAAGAAGGTATACGCATCGCCGACTCCCTGCGGGAACACTTAATTGTAGACGTGGACGTTATGGGCAGGAGTTTTAGCGCCCAGTTAAAATTTGCCAATACCGTCCGGGCCAGGTGGGCCGTGATAGTGGGCGAAGATGAAGTGGCACAGGGTAAGATTGCACTGAAAGATATGGAATCGGGCAAGCAGGAACTACTGGACCCTGGCGAACTTATTCTACGCTTAAAAGCCTGACCTACCTGATCATATCCAGGGGCAGCGCACCGTTATGCACCGCAGTCGCCACCAGCACACCTGCCAGGCCAATATCCTTCAGGTGGCTGATATCATCCATATTCCTTATACCGCCGCCCAGTAGTATGTTATGGTTCGAATGATCCACAACCTGCTTCAGGAACTCTGTATTAATACCGCTTGATGTCCCTACCTTGCTCAGTTCAAGTATGACCAGGTCATTAATATCATATCCATTCAGCATCTTAATCAGGTCAATGGGCGGAATATTAAAGGCCGGTTCATTGGTGAGGATGTTGCCGTCCTTGAAATCAATGCTCAGGTTTATTGACCTGGGATAGAAGTTTGATGCACTTTCCACCAACTCAAGGGTTGCAGTTTCTGTTCCCAGGATTACGGAGCCTGCCATCTCCTGACCCAGGTGTACATCATCCATAGTGGATGCTCCAAGGTCAAGCATTAAACTGGTCTTCCAACCCAATTGTTCGATGACCTCATCATTATTTCCACTACCTTCCAGCCGGTTCAGGTCTGCTATATAGAGCTCCCTGGGTGAAAGATCATCCACGATCTGCAGGGGGTCTGAAGATTCACAGACTTTACTGAAATTGTGTACAGGGCCGTATTTTTCCCGTTCCCCTTTTACGGCATGCACTACCTTTCCGTTTAAAATATCCAGGACAAATATTATTCTAAACATGGAATCTTTGTAAAAACTTCAAAATAGGTTATTCTCATCACTTTTCTTATCAGTCAATATGGCTATTCATATTATTCATATTAAAGTCTTATGAATTGAATGAAGGATAATTGACCACATTGGCAGAATCCTGATTGAACGATATAGCAACATATATATTACGATAGTGTATTATTCGTTTCACGGATTAGAGGTATAAAGATATGAAATTACTGGTAAGTCCCATAAATCTTGAGGAAGCTAAGGCTGCTTACAACGGTGGAGCAGACATCATAGATGTCAAGAACCCGAAAGAGGGAAGTCTTGGTGCAAATTTCCCGTGGGTCATTCGTTCAGTCAAAGAAGCAATGGGCCCTAACACCCCGGTCAGTGCTACTATAGGGGATATGAACTACAAACCCGGAACAGCATCCCTTGCATCCTTGGGTGCTGCTGTAGCCGGTGCTGACTATGTGAAAGTGGGATTGTATGATATCCAGACCACTGAGCAGGCCATTGATATGGTAGAGCATGTGGTGAAATCTGTAAAGGATTATGACCCTAGTAAGAAGGTCGTTATTTCAGGCTATGCTGACTATAAACGTATAAACTCCATCCCGTTACGTGAACTGCCTGCTGTTTGTGCAGATTACGGTGCAGATGTGGCAATGATGGATACGGGCATCAAAGACGGTCGTTCAACATTCGAGTTCATGACCAATGAGGAACTATCGCAATTTGTGGAATCTGCCCATGACCTGGGACTTGTTACCGCTATTGCAGGTAACATCCAGTTTGAGGATATAGAGGCAATAAACCAGATCGGTCCTGATATTATCGGGATCAGGGGATGTGTGTGCGGCGGCGACCGCAACTCTACTATCCAGCAGAAACTGGTGGAAGAGTTGAGATCTATGATGGTGTGATCCGATTCACTTAATCGGTTCACTCAATCAGTTTACTAAATTAGTTCACTTGATCCCAAGTTCTATTAGTAGCTGTTCGGGCACAATTCCATCACTGGTGAAACCCGACGCAAAATAGAATTCATCCAGCATAGCATCCAGTTCCCGGTCTGTTACTGGATTGCTGCTGCTTTTCATTACCCTGTCAGGCAAGGTGTCTTGATCCCTGCTAAATCCTTCTCTGTTATTAAAAGCACGGGTAAGTACAGCCACTCTCCTGCCTACTCTATCGAATTCGTTACGGTCCATATCAAATCCGGTAGATGCAGTATATAGTCCTAATAGTTCATCCAATCCGGCAGCGTACGTAAAGAACTTGCAGATACCTATGGAATCATAGATGGCATTGCGCTGCTGCCCGTCCCAGACCATCTTACCTTTTCCAGCCGTGGCCATTGGGTCCAGTTGTCCGCCCCTGCCAAGCACTTCCTTTCCGTAGGTCCATGGACGCAGGTGGCAGGCACCCCTGTCTGATACGGCATAGGCCAGTGCCTGACCCTTTGCAGTCTGGGGCAGATATGCAGGTATCTCCAGGCCCTTGACGTTCATGGCGAAATCTTCTGTATCCTGCCCAATTATTCCAGAGGCATCCCTGGTACCGTTTGCAGCAAATGCCAGTGCCCCCTCACCTGACCCCATCATGTGGATGATTTCGATCAGCGCATTGACACTGCCGAAGGTAAGTTCCAGCCCGTCTGTTTCCTCCTTACTGATCAGCCCCCTTTCATAACATTCCATCAAAAAGGCGATAGTGCTGCCAGTGCTAATGCTATCCAGTCCGTATGTGTCGCACAGGTGTTCAGCTGCCGTGACCGCTGCCGGGTCATCGATTCCGCAGTTGGAACCCAGCAGGGTAATGGACTCAAACTCTGGCCCATCGTGTGTCAACCCGCGGTACTGCCCCTCCTGCACCACTGCCAGGTGGCTGCACTGTATGGCACAGCCCGGGCATGGCCGGCGTCTGCTGCCACCATCCCACAATTTTTCTTTTAAGGCAAAACCGTCCAGGTGCTCTGATAGTTTGTCGTCCCGCCCTGATGTATAATTGCGATTACTCCAGCCGCCGGTTTCATTTACAATTTCCACAAGCTCTGAAGTACCCATCTTCCTGAGGTTTTCCACGCCTGTACTGGTCCTGACCTTCTGGTTGATCTTTTTCCTGATGGCCCTGAATGCTTCAGGGTCTGCAGGTTCAAATTTCCCATGCCCGGACACCACTATGGCCTTCAAGTGCTTGCTACCCATGACTGCACCCAGTCCACCACGGGCCGCAGTGCGGTTCTCTGCAAATATGCCTGCCAGTTTGGCCATCCGTTCGCCTGCGGTCCCGATTGTCAGCACCCTGGCCTCGCGGTCAGTGGAATGGCGTTTTTTCAAGACGGCCTGGGTTGAGAATGTGTCCACACCCCACAGGTCGGAAGCATCCAGTATCTCCACTTTGTCATCCACAATGTTGATGTATACCAGGGAGTCGGCCTGTCCACTGATGATGATACCCATATACCCGGCACGGCGTAATTCGGTGCCCCACCAGCCATTGCAGTGGCTGTCGTTCCAGGTGCCTGTGAGCGGGCTTTTGGCACAGACTGCGAAGTTGACGCAGTTGGTGGCAGGGGCGCCGGTCAGGGGGCCGTTCATAATGGCAAGCAGGTTGTCAGGGGACAGAGGGTCGCAGCCGGGCGGGTTCTCGTTGTATAAGTAGTGGGCTGCCAGGCCCTTGCCGCCCATGAACTTGCGGAGGATGGTAGCAGGTATATTTTCACATCTAACTTTTTTGTTGGATAGGTCAATTCTTATTATAGTGGGAGATATCATAAGCATCCTTTTTTTCAGAATTTAGTATATATTTGTTAAATATTCTAATAAATTATGATGAAATATAGCGCAATTATTATATATTATTACATATAATTTTAAATATATATTAGTATGGACTATAATTAAATTTGTCATACGAATCATTACATGGTGGTATAAATGAAAATTATAAAGAAAACACTTGTGGTATTAGTCTTATGTTCTTTTATTATGGGAACAGTACCTATATCGGTATTAGCACAGCAAAACAGTTTTGGCAACCAAACATTTGAAAATACTGAACCATATCTTCCCAGTGGTGTTGAATGTATTCCTGATGAAATCATTGTCAAGTACAAATCAGAAACAAGCGATGAGACAATATCTGCGATAAACTCAAAAAACAAGGTCGTGTCATCAGAAAAGATTATGAAACAAAACCAGAAAGCAGTTGAAAACGAGAAGACGAAGATTCTTAAAAAAAATGGTCTCGACAGGATTTATCTGTTAAAATTACCTAAGCAGACAGATATTAATAAAATAATCAACAGCTACAAGAAGAATTCAAATGTGGAATATGCAGAGCCAAATTACATAGTTCATATGGATACAATTCCAAATGATCTTAATTCCAGTTTATGGGGTTTAGATAATACAGGTCAGACCGGAGGGACTCCTGATGCTGACATAGACGCTCCAGAAGCTTGGGATATTCAAACAGGAAATGCAAATGTAGTGGTAGCGGTAATCGATACCGGTGTTGATTATGATCATGAAGATATCACAGCGAACATGTGGACAAATCTTAATGAAATACCTGGCAATAGCATCGATGATGATAGCAATGGATTTGTAGATGATGTCTACGGTTGGGATTTCTACAATGATGACAATAATCCATTTGATGATCATGGACATGGAACACATTGTTCAGGCACAATAGCTGCAGTGGGCAACAATAGTGTTGGCATCGTTGGCGTCAATTGGGAAGCAAAAATAATGGCTTTGAAGTTTTTAGGTGCTGATGGTTCTGGATCCACCTGGGATGCAATCGATGCAATAACGTATGTCATAATAATGAAAGAAAAAGGTGTTCCTGTAATCGCAATGAGCAACAGTTGGGGTGGTGGAGGATATGTACAAGCTATGGAAGATGCTATATCGGCTGCCAATGAAGCAGGAATATTATTTATTGCTGCGGCAGGTAATAGTGGTCATAATAATGATATTGTACCACATTACCCATCAAGTTATAACGTACCAAATGTCATCTCAGTGGCAGCTACTGATCATACTGATGCAAGAGCAAGTTTTTCGAATTATGGAGTTGAGTCAGTAGATCTGGGTGCACCGGGAGTTAGCATCTATTCAACCTTACCTGGAGATAGTTATGCATCCTGGAGTGGAACCTCCATGGCAACCCCGCATGTAGCCGGTACGGTTGCATTAATTAAAGCCCAGCATCCGACCCTCACAAGTGATAGTATTAAAGCACGAATACTATACAGTGTAGATCCAGTTCCATCACTGGCTGGTATAACATCAACCGGCGGGAGATTAAATGTTAATAATGCTTTTGAAAATGATAATATTCCTCCTTCAGAAGTCAATGACCTTGCGGCAAGTAATCGAACGTTTGATTCAATGGATTTGACCTGGACAGCCACAGGTGATGATGCAGGTTCTGAGACAGCCAGTTTTTATGATATTAGATATTCCACATCTGAAATAACTGATGCAAATTGGGATATGGCGACACATGTATCAGGAGAACCGAAACCACAACCATCAGGCTCTACTGAGACTTATACTGTGACAGGATTATCTGATATAACTTTATACTATTTTGCTATAAAAGTCCTTGATAATGTTGGCAATCCATCAGGATTGTCGAATGTTGTTTCTGAAACAACAACGACATTCAGAATGGTGTTCCAGGATAATATGGAAAGCGGGATAAATGAATGGAATTATGAGAGTCTATGGCATAAAGAAACATATAGATCGAGCAGTTCGATTACTAGCTGGGCCTACAATACAGGCGATCCAAACTATAACTATGATACAGGAAATAACAAGGGTAATTTAACTTCGCCTGTTATTGATCTTTCAGATTATAACTCTACGTTCTTGATATTCGAGTATTGGTATCAAACTGAAACATCAGGTACTTCTAGGGATAAAAGATGCGTTCAGATAGGAGTGGACGGCATTTTCACTGATATAGCTCAATTATCCGAAGATCCCATGCTGATGTGGAATCAATACATTTTGGATATATCTTCGTATACTGGAAATTCAAATGTACAGGTAAGGTTTTTCTTTGATACCATTGATGGGCTAAATAATAACAACGAGGGATGGTATATTGATAATATAGCTATATTTGGGGAGTTTCTAGGGTCAAATAATCCACCAGTGGCTGATACTCAATCGGTGGCTACTGATGAAGATACACCTCTGCCAATTACACTGGCTGCCAGTGACCCTGATGGTGATACATTGATATATTATATTGTTTCATTTCCGTCAAATGGAACATTAAGTGGCACAGCACCCGATGTAAAGTATACACCCAATCCTGATTATAACGGTCCAGACAGCTTTGCATTCAAAGCAAATGATTGGATTGTGGATTCTAACATGGCTACTGTGACTATTACCATAAACCCAATAACTGATCCACCAGTGGCAGATGCTGGATCTAACCAATCTGCTGCCATAGGTGAAAAAATAACCTTTGATGGTTCGAATTCCTATGATCCAGATGATGATTCTTTGAATTATCATTGGGATTTTGGAGATGGTTCAATAGCAACTGGAATAAACCCGACTCATACTTACTCGGAAGTTGGAAGCTATGTAGTTAATCTGACAGTTAATGATAGCAGTGCAACTGATAGTGATACAGCGATAGTCGATGTTTATAATTATATCGATGATCTAATTAATGCAGATATACCCGTGAAGGGTAAGGTGACAGGAAACCATCTGAATACGCATGAGTCTGACAATATGTACGAGTCCATAACCGAGGTTGAAAGCGGAGGGAAGCCCTCTAACAGATACAGCTATTTAGAGCACAAATGGATGATTGATGTAATCGGTGGAAACAGTGTTACCTTTAATGTTGAGGCACACCACATTCTAAGCAGCGATGGCGATGACTTTGTGTTTGGATACTCAACTGATGACAACACGTATACTGATATTATGACCATCACCAAGATTGTTGATGACAATACTACTCAGACATGCGATCTACCGAACGATCTCAGCGGCACCGTATACATTCGCGTGAGAGATACCGACCAAGTAAAGGGAAATAGACTACTGGACACAATTTTCATTGACCAGATGTTCATCCGTTCTGAAAGCAGTCCACCGAGCTACGGAGTTACTGTTACAATTGATGAGGTATCACAGACAGTGGCACCTGGAAATAGCACAAACTACACGGTCCGGACGAAGAACACTGGTGATTTAGAAGCATCTTACATTGTTAATATGGGTGGAACTACGGTTGACGACTCCAACGTAACTGTTAGCCTGCATAACTGGAGCACAGGCACTTTAGCACCAAATACGGAAGATGTAACGACAGTTACGGTTTTCACAACTGAGAGCACTCCAGAGACCACCTACACATTGACTGCAACAGCTTCCTGCGATCAGGACGCGAGTGTTACTGATTCTGCTACTTCTGACCTCAAGGTTTCTTCGGAAACAAACACGATGCATGTAGCCAGTATTGATATGTCTTCAAGTAAAAAGATTGCAGGACCTAACTTTTTTACTCGTGTAATAGCAATAGTTTCGATTGTTGATACTAATGGTATACCTGTTAGTGGCGCAACAGTGTCCGGCAACTGGAGCATTGCAACTTTTGATTCCGATTCTGAAATGACGGATACAAATGGCAATATCTCACTTTATTCTGACGAGGTGAAAAATGCCCCATCTGGAACAAACTTCACTTTTACAGTTGATAACGTTGTAGGTGGGTTGACATATAACCGTGATGGTAATATCGAAACTACAGATAATATTGTTGTGTAACAAATACAAACACGAAATTAATAAAATAGGCGTCCATTCCGGGCGCTACACATCTTTTTTCATGTTTTTCCATTAATATACCACTTCAATATTTTTCCCAAAAATCTCACTCAGATCAGAATCCAGCCTTAACTTCAATTCCTCAACTTCCTCCTTCAGCCTTGCAACTTCCCTCTTCTCAGCATCCAGTTTCTGCCCGGTAGAATCCATCAGATTCCGGCACTCAGAGATCCTATCTTCAACCTGTGTTTTCTCCCTATAAACAGTAAGTCCCTCTAACTCCCCCTGCACCCCGGTAAGTTCAGAAAAATATCCCTCCCTTTGACTTCTAAGCCTTGACAGGACATCAGTCCCAACCAACCTATCGATCTGCTCAAGCGTCTTGTTCATCTTCTGCTGTTTAAGACCCAGACTCCCATCCTCAACCCTGGTCTTCATTTCAACCAAAAAACCACTAAGATCAACATCAAGCGCAGACACCAGCTCATCTTTCACAATCTTCAGACACCTCCTGCTCTCAGCAGACATAATATGCCGCCCGCTCCCATCCTGTTTCTCCATCCTGGAAAGAGCCTTGGACAATGGAGCAAACAAACCCACCAGGTTCGAATCAACCTCAGATATCTGACCCTTAAGGGTTCGGGCCTGCTCTTCCAGCTCCCGTGCCCTGGTAAACTCATCACCAGCCTCTATCTCTTCCAGCCTCGCCTCTTCAGAGCCCAGTTCAACCTTCAATGTCTCGTATTTGCCAGCAAGGTCATTGATGTTCTTCTGCCCTGCCGGAATCTGCTGCTGCATCTGCCTGATTAGTTCAATATCCCCGGGCAGCTTGTCATATGCCTCCAGTTCATCCTTTACCTCATTGATAGGAGCAACAAGCTCATCCAGCAGGACATCCAGGTGCTTCAGCCCACCCCAGATATCCTTATATTCCTCAGGAAAAAGAGCCTTGACATATTGCTGGCTCCTGACAGCGTTCTCAAGGCAAGTATTCAACACAGATTTAGCATCCAGGTGGAATTGGTATGCTTCAGACGGGTCCGTATCCTCAGGTATTGCAGTCTTCTCTATAATAACATCCAGGTTCTTTACAAGATTATCCCTGTTGGATGCGCCAGCCTTGGCTAAGCGCTTATACACCTTCTCACCAAAAGACGCATCCACCAGGCGCACTTTAGCTTCAGAAAGGTCTTCAAGGGCAGTACTGATCTCAGAATACTTATGCCCGATATGTGCCCCAAGCTCAGCAAATGTACTCTCGCCCTCCTTTTCCAGCCAAGCCGCAAGCTCATTGGACTTAAGATTCAATTTGGAAGGTGCTACTTCCTTTTTCCCGAAAATCTTCTCAATGAATTTCAAATATATTCAGGCTAAAAGGGTATTCAAAAATTAAAAAGTTATGGGAAGGATACCTGTCAGGCATCCGTCTCATATTATTCGTTTGTCATTTCACCACTGAAATATGTATCGTATGCAGCCATATCGAAATGACCGTGACCGCTGAAGTTGAACAGTATGCTCTTTTCCTCGCCAGTCTTCTTGCACTCCAGGGCCATATCAATAGCACACTTGATAGCATGGGCCGATTCCGGTGCAGGTACAATACCCTCTGTTCTGGCAAAGGTCACAGCAGCATCAAATATATCGGTCTGGTGGTATGCCACAGCCCTCATTATACCATCCGCATACAGTTGGCTAATGATCGGGGACTCACCATGATATCTCAGCCCGCCTGAATGTATTGGAGGCGGCACAAAATCATGTCCCAGTGTATACATCTTAAGCAGGGGTGTCATCTCCGCTGTATCCCCGAAATCATACCTGAAATCTCCTCCTGTAAGGCTGGGACAAGCCGTTGGTTCCACAGCCACAATGTCAATGTCCCTGTTATCCTTCATCTTATCGCGAACGAATGGGTAGCTGATACCTGAAAAGTTACTACCTCCACCCACACAGCCAATAATAACATCCGGATAATCATCCACCATATCCATTTGCAGTTTCGCTTCCAGGCCGATCACTGTCTGGTGCAGCATAACGTGGTTCAACACGCTACCCAGTGCATACTTGGTATTATCATGGGTTGCGGCATCTTCCACAGCCTCGCTGATGGCAATCCCAAGACTGCCTGAAGTATCAGGATGTTTTTCAAGGATAGACCTGCCAGCCTGTGTCTCGGTACTGGGTGAGGGTATGACATCAGCACCCCACAGGTTAATTAGGGATTTACGGTAGGGTTTCTGGTAAAAACTTGATTTGACCATATATACCTTACATTCCAGGTCAAATAAAGAGCAAGCGAAAGCCAGGGCACTGCCCCACTGTCCTGCTCCGGTTTCGGTGGAAAGACGTTCTACACCCTCTTTCATATTAAAATATGCCTGGGCGATAGCTGTATTGGGCTTATGGCTGCCTGGCGGGCTTACTCCTTCATTCTTATAATATATCCTGGCAGGCGTCTTGAGGGCAGCTTCCAGGCGGTGTGCCCTATATATGGGAGAAGGTCTCCACAGGCGGTAAATATCCCTTACCTCTTCCGGGATGTCGATGAACCGATCCTGGCTCATTTCCTGTTCAATAAGACTCATTGGGAATATGGGTGAAAGGTCGTCCGGCCCGATAGGCTCGTTGGTCGCAGGGTTCAGTGGCGGTTCAAGGGGAGTCTGAAGGTCTGGCAGTATGTTATACCATTGCTTTGGAAGCTCGTTTTCGTCAAGTATGATTTTTGTTTTTTCCATGTTAAATCACAGCCATTTCGAATAATAGATTTGAATATTTTGGCACTGTTTAAAAATACAGTTATTTTGGCATTTGTCGCACACTCATATTATCTGGACTTATGCCGATACAAATCGAAATCGGTGCAAATCACTGTTAATTAATGCTTTATAATAACTGGAAATTATATTGTGCTATATATTTGTAATAACATTATATTAATAATAGTATATTAATCTAACTTTTTATAATCTCACCTACTTTTATATATGGATTGAAACTTTAGGAATGGACATGTAGATACGCTTTAATCATTATGATTAGAGCACTTTTACTCAATCCGAAAAACCAACATAGGAATATTTTACACCCATTTTTTCCACAAAATTACAGAAAAAACCTCCTATCACCCGGATTTACCTGAGTACATAATCTTATAGATCTATACAGTAAGAAAATGTATACTAATTCGGAAGCAAGGATTTTATGAAGTACTATTTTTTTATTTTCCTGGTTTAGCCATCATCAACCCACACAATAAGTAACCATCTTACGGTCCTGCTTCAAATCCTCGGGGTCGTCCTCCACGTCCACATGTGGCACCCCGTACTCATCGTTCATCTCTGCCACAATTGTCTCAAAATCCGACCCTGCCATCAATTCCCTCAACAGCACCACAACGGGCCCGATAATAATATAATTGCAGAACCACTGATGCAGTATCAGGTCTACCCCTTCATACCCCACATACTCCCAGAACAGGTCCCTGTAATACATCTCACTCTTGCAGCAATCAAGGTAATACAACTGGTATGGTTTCCTGTCCGGATGACTGAATCCTTCCTTCATAGCATCGGTAAAGCAGCTCACATCATCGCTCAGGCTCAAGTGTTTTCCGTATCCTGCATGGCTTTTAAGATATACCATGTCCTCATACGCCAGTGATTCCCGCCAGAGTTCCTGCAGATCCCCTGAATAACTCCGGCCATGGACCAGTCGTATCCGTGCCCTGATATTGTCACCATTATAGTTAAACACAGTTTCAAAGGTATCCATCCCGACCTTGTGCCCTGTAAGTTCAAAACCGTTTTTCTTAAGTTTGAGCCTTGCCCCCTGGAAGACACTATAATCATAAAAAGCACCGAAAGGGTCAGGTCCTATCAGTAGGGTGGCATTGAATTTGCCGTCACTGAACATCATATCGTATCTGGGGACAGTACGGGTAGTTTTGTTCATTTTGTGGCATTTTGTCTATTTTTTACAAATATAACATTAACGTTCAATGAAAAGCTGGAGTGTTATCCAGATAAAAACCCTCTTAACTTCAGGATAATATTATAATTAAGAAGGTATTGATTATTTAAAAAAACGGAGAATTTTAGATGGATATACAGGTCATTGATTTTGAAAAGGAAATAGGTAAACCGAAATTGCCCCGCCATCCCCATGATATGGTGTTCGTTGAGGACTCGTTGCTTCGCGCCGTGCTGTGTGAGGGGGAAGGCAAATGGTACGTCCACGATTACGACGAGTTCTTCCTTCACCACAAGGGAGAATTTGTCATTGAATCAGACAATTCTACAATTGAGTTGAAACCGGGCACCGGCATACTGGTGCCTGCTGGAGTGCGGCACAGGACCAACTCAGAGGAACCGGCCGTGTTCCTTGTATTCAGGCACAAGCAGACTGCCTGCATGCTGGCGTAGGGGAGGAGGGGGGCATGGGCTACCTGGAAAAACTTCAAGACATTAATCTTCCCATAGTCCTGCTCCTGGCCCAGCTGCTTACCTATCCTTTTGCCATAGGCATCAGGAACCATGAGGACCCGGTTGGCAATGTTATCAGTGCCCTGCTCATCATAATTCCTGTATTTGCCATGCTGGGCCTTATCCTGAGGCTATTTTTTAAAAGGATACATACGGGAAAGAATATGGTGATATTTCTTGACCACAGGGGAGTTAAACTTAAAGAGATTCCAGGTCTTATCGGCATCATGATACCCATGTCGTTCGTAATGCTCATCGTGCTGCTTTACGGCATTATCCTCTTCATCTATTTTTTCTTTATTACCATACCTATGTACCTCATTTTCAGGTTCGGCAGGAAAAAGGGCATGAGGAGTCTGCTGAAATGGCTGTTTAGGCTGGAGGCAAAGGTATGTATCAGGCTTAAGCGGTACGAACGGGTGGGATATGTGCTGCCGTTTGTTTTCGGCACCCTGTTCTCGCTGGTATTGACCCAGGGACATATAGCGCTGGGATTGCTGTACCTGCTGATACTGATGCAGTTCTCCTTTGTGGTGGCATTGTATAATGTAATAGGGCATCAGGAAGTGATCGCCAGGTAAAAGGTTTTATCAGTGTCTTGCCTAGTAGAACGCTGTTGTAAAATTTTTACAAATTTATAACAAATAATCAAATCAATCAAAATATATAAGTATTTTAAAATTCATGGTTGTTATACAAATTAAAAAAGTTGTTTTTAGGAGAGTTGACAAATGGTTTCAGTTGGACAAGAATTATTAAACGTTCCCTTTGGTGAAATGATAAGAGAAATGGCCCTCGCTATTGCAGAGGGACAGATGGCCCTTGATATGAACTCAGTAAAAGTCGCACAGGCACTCGCAGACACGGAACTGGAAGTAGGAAGCGTGGTGATGTACATTGAAGAAACTGTTGATGCAGACGGCAATGTCACAGCAACTGATGTGGTTACTAATGATGCGCCCATGTCACTGCTCACCTATGGTCTTGAACCCAGGTTCTATGAATTCACTGAATCTATCATTGAGGTAAAGATGGCTATCTCAATGAAAAGGGAAATGTCGACTGAGAAAAAATACGGAAGGGAATTCAATTTAACGAACAAAAGTAAAATAAGCGGCAATGTTAGTACTGGTGGTTTGACCAGTTTTCTGTTTGGTAAAGCATCTACAAAATTTGAAAATACCACAACTGTGGCATATTCATCAACCTACGATGCAAAATACAATTCCAAGTATTCATTCAAAGAATCGGGCACAAGCCTGCTGCGTACCACATTAAAGCCTGTACCTCCCCCATCCAGAGTAGTACCAACAATAAAAGTTATAGAAGCATCTACATAACGGTTATCTCCTCCCCATTTATTTTTTTTGGAGATACAATCATGGCCAACAGTAATACAAAGATAATCTCGGAAGTATTGGTAAATCCATTATCCAGTATCATCACAGAAGTCGGTAAATCCATTTCCGAAACACAACAGGCAATGGATAGAAATTCCATCGACACCCAGCTTGCTATTGATAACGATGAGATTTTGAGCCAATATGACATCCAGGCTACATGGCATCATATTCCTGAGGTAGAACTTGAACTCAAAATGGCACTCACAATGAAATATAAAGAGGAAAAGGATTCAAAGGGAGTAGTTCGTGGTTATCGGTCTAAATTACATGCGGCACCATTGAATGCATCATATAAAAACTATCATGAATATGATGTAAAAGGGGCAAGTACCGTTAAAGCCAAGTTTGTCTCAATCCCGCCTTCCAGCCAAATTGTGAGTGAATAGATTCAGGTATGAGAATGATATGACTTTCATTAATAATCTTCGGCAAAACCTGGAAAACCTACGGACTACAAAGGAAATTGACGAGGCAAGTCTCATCGAAGTCCGCAATACCATTGATAATGTGGAAGTTGAACTGCAAAACAAGGATACACTGATAAACGAACTGAGAAATAATACCAATACTATCATATCTGAAAAAATCGTGCTCGAACAGGAGAACATTGTCCGATCAAACCAAATTGCCGGATTGTTAGAGGAAAAAGCAAACCTCGAAAATAATATCCGGATACTCCAGCAAGAACGAGCACAGATTCCATCGAAAAACCTGGTAACCACGTTCAGGCAATCCCTGGACAGCATGGCCGGAAAGCTTGATGAGCCAGAGTCAAAGGCAAACTACATTATCAGCAGCATGAATGTGAAACTAAGGACAAACCTTTCCTTACAAGATAATGAACTCCAGTTCCAGTTGCCTAAGCCGGATGATATCATCCCTCCTGAAAATCTCAGCACAATTGAATTCACAATAAGATCAACACCTAAAGAACTTGATCTTTCTGAATATATTGAAGTACCAGACCTCACAGGAATGACCTTGGAAGAGGCAGAGTATGCAATAACTGATGCCGGTTTCAAACCGGGTACGACCAGTGAGAAAAATAGTAATTCACCCCAGGGTATGGTCATTGACCAGATGCCCTCAGCTTGTTCATTAGCAATCCCAGGGGCTGCCATTGATATAACTGTCTCGAAGATAATTTATGTGGATATGCCAAATATTGTTGGGCTGGATATTGACAGTGGAGAGGAGGTTCTAATAAACAGCCAGCTTGAAGTGGGAGAAATTACAGAGCAATCATCAAAATCCACATCAGGAACCATCCTGAACCAAAGTATTGAGGCTGGAACAACCACATTGATCGGTACACCTGTTGACATTGTAATAGCAGCAAGAGAGACTGTGGAAGTTCCCGGACTTATCGGTAAAAAGCTGGATATGGCAAAATACCTGATACGTTCAGCAAAACTGAAACCTGGGAATATCGTAAAGCAGGTCAGTACTGAAAAAGCAGATACAGTACTTGAACAGGATCCGTTAGCAGGTACAGCGGTTCTGGAAGGTGAATGTGTGGATCTTGTAATCTCTATTATTGAAGCCCTTAAAGTTCCGGATGTCACTGGAAAGCTCATCAATGAAGCCAGGACCATACTGGAAAACAAGGAATTGAGAATAGGAAGGATCATTAAACGCACAAGTACCCTGGGTACAGGTACTGTCCTGGACCAGAATCCAAAGGCCGATACTGAGGTTGATGCGGGAATACCATTGGATCTGGTAGTGGCAAACCAGGATATTGAAATGATCGAAGGTATCGGACCTGAAAGAGGTTCGAAACTGAAGGATATAGGCATCAATACAATCAAAGACCTGGCTGTTGCAGATACTGAAACTGTGGGTGAACTGGTTGGCAAAAGTACTGCAACGAAATTTATTTCCATGGCAAAACTCATTGACAACGCTTCACAACTTGGCAGTTTGGGGATTGACAGGCAATCGGCCGAACTCCTGGTAAAGGCGGGCGGAATCTATTCTGTTGATACGCTGAAGAATGCTAAAGCCGATGACCTGTACAATTTATGCGAAGAGGCGATTGCTTCAGGTAAAGTAGAGGTTCCTGTGGATTATTCCCTTAGACAGGATGCAGTGAATCGATGGGTTGAACTGGCACAATAGGATACATAAACCATGGTTTTTGAAACCTATCTGATCAGCCTTAATGATAGTATTTCTCCTACTGAAGTGGAACATATTCTTAAAACACTTACCAGCTTAGGCGGGAATGTCAATATGGTTGTGAAAAGGAGTATCATTGCCAGTTTCGATAGTGCCCATTTGGATATCATCAGGAAAAAACCAGGCGTCAAACTGGTAGGCGGCATTAATTTTAAGGGACGAAAGGTAAGGAAGATCGTGAAAAGGGAGTCATGATCAAACGTGCTGCAATAATTTTATTATATTTCCGCCCCTATACATTCATCCTATGACTACTGATAATCTCACTATTACAGAAAAGATATTTTCAAAAGCTTCAGGCAGGCCAGTCAGGGCCGGCGAGTTTGTTATGGCAGACATTGACTGCGCTATGACCCACGATATCACCGGACCCCTGGCTGTGCAGGGTTTTAAGGAGATCATGAAGGACAAAGCCGACCCAAAGGTCTGGGACCCGGACAAGATCGTGATCCTGTTCGACCACCAGGTACCTGCCGACTCGCTGAATGCGGCAGAGAACCATATCATGCTGAGAAAGTTCGCAGCCGAACAGGGCATCACTAACTATGATGTCTTTGAGGGCGTGTGCCACCAGGTAGTACCGGAAAAGGGCTGGGCCAGACCAGGCGACCTTGTGGTGGGCAGTGACAGCCATACCTGTGCTTACGGCTCGCTGGGAGCTTTTTCCACAGGCATAGGAAGTACGGACATGGCTGCGGTGTTCGCTGCAGGCAAGCTGTGGTTCAAGGTGCCGCAGACCATAAGGTTCGAGGTGAACGGACGCCTGCCTGATAAGGTGTACAGCAAGGATGTTATCCTGCACCTGATTGGGGATGTGGGTGCCGATGGTGCTATGTATATGGCGGCAGAGTACGGCGGCGAGTCTATAAGAAGCCTGGATATCAGCCAGCGCATGACCATCAGCAACATGGCGATCGAGATGGGCGGCAAGGCTGGCATCATTGAGCCTGACGCTACTACTGAAGATTACCTGAAAGAACGAATACCGGGCTTCACACTTGACCCTATCTGGAAGAGCGATGAGGGGTGCGAATATGCCGATTTCCGTGAGTATGACATCTCAGACCTGTCACCACAGGTGGCATGTCCCCATAATGTGGACAATGTGAAATCCGTGGAAGAAGTGGAAGGCACCCATATCGACCAGGTACTTCTGGGTTCCTGTACCAATGGCAGGTTCGAGGATATCAAGATCGCAGCCGACATCATGGGTGATGAGCCTGTGGCAAAAGGCGTGAGGCTGCTGGTTATCCCGGCGTCGCGTACTGAATACATGAAGGTGCTGCGCGCCGGACTTGTGGAGCAGTTCATGGAGGCTGGCGCAATTGTGGAGAGTCCCTGCTGCGGACCCTGTATGGGCGGCAGTTTCGGGCTGCTGGGTGACGGTGAGGTAGGGCTTGCCACATCCAACCGCAATTTCCAGGGCAGGCAGGGCAGTGCCAAGGCTTTTGTGTATCTTTCTTCTCCGGCCACTGCGGCGGCATCTGCACTTACGGGTGAGATTACTGATCCGAGAAAGGGTTAATTGGGTGCTGATGGTTTGATTGTGGAATGCTTCCTGAAGTTGTTCAGGAAGCATTATATTTTGGTGGGTTCCATGGCATAGATAGGGGGAAATTATGAAAATTTGTATTGACGGACGAGATGGAAAAACGGGTGGTAGGTATTGTATACAGGCATACGGTAGTTAAGTCAGGGGTATAGTGACTTCTTATGATGCATGAAATGGATGCCCCGCTATACATGTGAAATGTTCATTGCGGGGTGGCACGGCTGGGGCTTTTTGGGAGGCTATCATTGTGTATGTCGAGGTCGGATTGAATTGCGTGGTCAAAGGGGTTTGGGGGCTGATATCAGAGGATATTGCTAAGTTATCTGAAAAATGCTTATATAGATCATAGAGGTAAAGAGTTTGGATATATTACGTTATGCGCAAACAACATTTAAGGAGTGAATGGTGAAATGGATCTGAAAAATACTAAATTCTCGATCATAAATGAACCTCAGAAAGCTACTGGCAAAAAAGCTGAGATTGTAGTTCTTTATGCTGATATACGTGATTTTTCGGACTGGTCTTTTTTAGTTTCTCCTGATCAAGTAGCAGAAGTTGTGCAGATTCAATATGAAAGGGTGATCCAACTCGCTCAAGATTATAAACACTCGTTCCATAAATTTTTAGGTGACGGATTTTTTTTAATTTGGGAAACTTCTGATCATGGAAGCATCGCAGATACTTTGCATTGGGCTCTCGGATCTGCGTTCGAAATCCATAAGAAATATTGGCACGTTTCAAAAAAGTTGGGATATCCTACTCCCAATGGTCTGGGTATTGGTATCTCCTGTGGAGAAGTTGTAAAAGTTCAACCTGAAACTTTCATCAGGGAACTAAACGAACCTGATTTTGTTGGGTATCCTATGAACTGTGGGGCACGTCTTCAGAGTTTAGCAGGACCTTATGGGGTAGTATTAGATTCTAAGGGTGCTGAAGTTGCCATTAATAATAAGAATAGAGTTTTGAGAGAAAGCAACTCTGTGAGTGGATTGTCGCTGGTCGATCCCACCAAAAAAGCATTACAAAAAGCACGCTCAGTTAAAGGGTTAAAAGAAAGAGATAAAGTAGGGTTTAAATATGTTATTTGGCCTCACCTTCAAAATAATCTTTGGAGTACTGATGGAAGGATCTAAAGAATGCTGTCAGCGTATAATATGGAGTTTACAGTTCATTGCCCTCGCCCGAATGTTTCACACTTCGCAAAGCTCGGGAACGTTATACGGAATTATGTTAGGCGTATTATAATAAAGAGGAATACTAATGAAATTTGAGAATCTTGAACAGGAAAATGAACAAATTCTATTAAATTTTAGGGAAGTATGCAGAAGCTATGCAGACGAATTCATTGTATCCAAAAATCGTGTTTTCAACTTATTGGGCACGTCTCAAGCATATAGTAGCGGTATTTTTCGGGAAAGCCTCATCAGAGACTTTTTAAAAAGAATCTTACCAAAATCCGTTTCTGTTGATAGTGGTTTTATATATGGCTTCGATAAAGTGGAAACTAGTAGACAAATTGATATTATTATTTGGGATTCTTCTAAATACGGTTCAATCTTCCAAACAAGTGAATTTGTCGTTGTCCCACCAGAATCGGTCATCGCGATTATAACAGTTAAGTCAAATATGAACAATTCAGATATTGAAAGTGGATTACATAATCTTTCGAGTGTTATTGATCTCGACCTTCAATTCCGTCGCAGCCGAATCGACAAAGAAAATAAACATATATTCAGACCAATAAGAAAATACTTTATCTCTTATAAAGGAACAACAAGTAAGAAAAAAACAAAAGAAAAGATTTCAAAATATTATCGAGACTTATTTTTGCAGAATCAAAAGTATTCAGACATCATTGTTCCGAAACTTCAAGAAATTAATCCACTGAATCCATCTGAAGAAATCAAACAAACGTTGCAAACGTTTTTACCAAAATTAATTTTATCAATAGAAAGTGATGATTCTTCATTTTTTACTGGTTGGGGACCTCCTGAAGATGAATGTGGTGAACAAACTTTTGGACCATGTGAGTTAAAAAGAGTGCCGTATTTATATCCCCAGCACAATAAAATAACATCACAATTTGAGAAATTAATATATTACATTATATCAAATGTTTATGATTACCTTGGTACAGAGGGCTGGTCTACTGTAGCAGCGTGGGCAGATATCCCTCCAGTAGGTGGAGTTCGTATAGGGGATCCTTCAGAAATCGTTGAATCTGAAGGTGTTAGTTTAGTTGATTTTAATAATACACAATACATTCCACCAAAATAATCAAACTATGCGCTGCCTCCGACGAGCACGCGCCCGCCCCACATCTTCCCGCAGCTCATCCAATCATACGACCTCCAGCCTGCGGATGCCCCGCAATTCATTGCGGGGTGGCGAGGCTGGGGCTTTAGATGATAGATTCATACCCCAAAAGCCTATGAGAAGCCGAAACAACAATCTTAAAATTGAAATTCAGGCGCATATTTAAATACTAAAAAATACCTTTTTTGTACGATGCTTAAGGGCGAACTGTACAATATAGTACATCTGGATACTGAAGAAAAGAAGCAAATCCAGAAGCTCATACAAAAATTAGCATCGGAAGAACGCATCGGCATTGACGAACATATCTATAAAGACAACAGGGCATATGATAGATGGGATATAAACCCTTTTCAGTTATTTGAGTTTATAAAGCAGCTTTTGACAAAACCCGAGATAAAAAGAAAAGAACTGCATGATACTGAATATTTTCCAACAAGATACCTATGCGAATCGGAATTAAATGAGCATATCTTTCCATGTATTATAGGCATCGAAAAGTCAGATCAAGGTCTTATTATTGTGATAACTTTGCTCAATCGAAAGAAAAAACGTACTTCACGGAAGTGAAAATATGAAAAAGAATGACGAGTTTGAGGAAGTCTACGAAGATGTTGTAATAGAGAACTATGGCATTCCTATAGTTTTTACAGATGTTCTTGTAAGAAAGCACAAAAGTACGGGAAGAAATATATACTTCAATCATCCGGATTCCATACACGATAACAGCCCTGGAGCAGCCGGTGATCAAGGACGATGATGAGTGCGTGAATTGCGGTGCATGTATATCTGTGTGTCCTACGGGTGTGATATCCTTTAGGGAGGACTGGAGTGTGCAGATGGACCTGGATAAGTGTGTACAGTGCGGTGCATGTGTGACTATGTGTCCACATGGTGCGCTAACGGTCCTGAAATCATAGTATTTCAAAAGTTTCGGCATCAATTTAAGATAAGTTTGTAACCAACGTGGTAGCCGATTGATGCCGAATCTGACCATTAGCTCAGTTCTTTTTATCTTAATAACTATACCCGATTAACCCTTTCTCGGGTCAGTTATCTCGCCTGTAAGTGCAGATGCCGC
>Ga0255423_10040_pt1 | contig 22632 bp, 22 predicted proteins | sample ANMaggSeSYBR02H3_FD_182659 | JGI IMG/M metagenome (GOLD analysis project Ga0255423, IMG submission 182659) | Sediment cell enrichment communities from methane seep in Santa Monica Basin, California, United Staets - ANME aggregate JGI... | ecosystem: Environmental > Aquatic > Marine > Cold seeps >...
TAAAAATTTGTTTGGTATTGATCAGGACGAACATGCAGTGCGTGTCGCATCTTTCAGCCTTTATTTGGCAATGTGCGACGAAATCGATCCTAAACACTGGACTCAAGTGAATTTTCCTACACTACGAGGACGAAGAATTATTGCGTCTGATTTTTTTAAAGAGAATATTTCAGGATTTCGTGCAAAAGAAGATGCCGAATCTTACGATCTTGTTGTAGGGAACCCACCCTGGGGCGGGAGAACCATTGGCAATTCCGATGTTAGCTATTGGGAAAATGGAGGGTGGGAGGTTGCCTATAAAAACATTGGCCCGATGTTTCTACCCAAAGCTGCAGCTCTTTCGAAAAAGAACGGGATCGTATCAATGCTTCAACCATCTGGTTTGCTCACGAATAATATGGGCACGGCTGCCCGATTTCGTCGAAAGTTTTTTTCGTCGTTTAAGATTCAACAAGTTGTTAATCTATCAACCCTGAGATTTGGTTTGTATAAGGGTGCTATAGGCCCGTCGTGTATCGTCACTTTTAGTCCTGAAACACCGGATGGGGAGCCGTTTCCTTATATTGCACCAAAAGAAATGAAAACCATAGATGATGACCTTAGAATCGTAATCGAACCTAATGATGTCCAATTGATTTACCAGGATGACGCTGCAAGTGATTCAATAATTTGGTCTGCCTATACATGGGGCGGACCTCGTGAATTGGCTCTGATTCGAAGATTGGCAGGGAATACAACGCTTTACTCCTTATTGCGTGAAAACAGAATTTCGGAACGTCAAGGAATTATTCGCGGAGACCGAGGTCGCAAGGTAAAAGAACTACTGGATCGTAAGATATTTAAATATCGAAAGTTTCCAAATGGTACTTTTCTCTACTTAGAGGCTCATGGTCTTCCGGAGAATAAAGACCCATGGGTACATTCAAGGGAATCTACTGACTACACGGCATTCAAAGTCCCTCAACTTATTATCAAGCAGGGATGGCAGGCAGACAGCAGACGCTTTAAATCTGCAATTGTCAAGGGCAGTAAAGACGGGATTCTTTGCTCTCAGAGCTATGCATCTATACATATGAAAAAAGGGTCAATAGATATATTAGAAAATGCCTGTCTCATCATGAATAGCCGCTTTGCCACATTTTACTTTACATTAACAAGCGGCAGAATGGCTACATATATTCCAACGGTTAATGTCAATGATCTTTTCAATATACCACTTCCGGCAATTCAACCAAACATGCTGGTAGGCTTGTCAAATTATGATGAATTAGATGAACGCGTACGAGAAGCTTTTGGTTTTTCTGAAAGTGAATGGACTCTGATTGATGACCTTTTTAATTATACTCTGCCTGATTTCAAGGGAAACTCTGATTCGTCAGGCAGGCTTCCGACAAGATATATTCAAGGAATAGATAACGATCAAGACGAAGAAAGTTTCCTTAGGAATTACTGTGACTTTTTCTTTCGTGTTTTAAAAGCAGGTTTTGGTGCTGATAAACGAATAAGCGCGACAATCTTTTCCGAAAGTGACGACTCTGCACTACCAGTTAGGTTGCTTGCCATACATCTCGATGATATAAAAGACGGTGATATCGGCATCGAAAGATACTCCTGTGCTGAACTCCGTAATCAGTTGCTGAAATGGGATAAGATGTTGGCGCCATCGCAGACCGGCAAATCAAAGGGGGCATTACACCAACGTGTTGCGAAAGTTTATGACGTTGTAAATCGTGGAAGGAAAAGAATTCCGACGGTCTACTTGATTAAGCCGGACCGTCGTCGATATTGGACGCGTTCTATTGCCATGCGGGATGCAGACAGCATCGCTGTTGATATTATGATGTGGCGGGATGAGGCTGATCTACTATGATTCTCCGGTTCTGGAAAACTGACTAAATGCAACGAAGACACACAATTCTTGAAACCGTCCAACCTGCCCCGATAGAATTCAAGCAGTTAGCACGCAAATGGCGATCAGATGCATCCACACTCATGTTGGAATGGGTATGGGCTGGATATGACCTGTTGGTTGCAGAGATATTATCAAAAGCAGATTGGGACGTGGCAAAAGACGACCTGGAACGGGAGATTACACAACTGCTTGAAATTCGAATCAGACGGAGTATGCCTCCGATAACGTTCTGCTACATCCAGCATGAACCAAAAGAACGAGAAACCAGAAGGCCGGCGCCGGCACAACCGCCTGAATATGACCTTGCCTTTGTCCTTTATTCAAACGAGCGAATCATGTGGCCGATGGAAGCAAAAATTTTAAAAACAGATCAGCAAGTTTCTGCATATGTCGAGGATGTAAAAAATGAATTCCTGACGTGTAGATATGCTCCATTTTCTGATGAGGGAGCAATGCTTGGCTACATACTGTTCGAGCATCCAGATAGAGTGTTTTTAAAAATTTCCCAAACTCTCGCTGTTAAACTCACCGGCCATCGTGATTTCCCAGATCGAAATCACAGGGTATCTTCTCATCTACGCAAAGTGCCAAAAAATAAATCCTACCCGATAATTTTTCGCATACACCACTTAATGATGCCGCTGAAACAACTATGCACTTAAGGAACAGGGAACAGGCTACTCCAAACGATATTTTGACATTCTGCATATTATCAATATCAGACTCTTGCTTAAATTTAATTAAAACTCACAACCTTTTGAAATTCTATTAAATATTCCATAATGAGAATTGCTGGGAAGGAAAACCTTGAAATGCAAAGATAATTGAATTATATGTATACAGTTGTTTTTTTTATTTTTCATTATTATTTTTAAAATTGATTTAGATGTGATTTACTCACATAATCGGAGGATAAGATGTTTAAAATTAAAAATAGTGTAATCTTAATTTTAATATTATTTGTTTGTTTTTCTTTTTCATTTTGTACAAACAAGGCACCCCAAGAACTAATAGCTTTAAGTGTAGGGTACTTACCTTCTTTGGCGGCTAGTCCTTTATATTCTGCAATAGTAAAAGGATATTTTAAGGAAGAAGGACTGAATGTGCGAATACAAGAAATTTACAGTGGCCCTGAATTAGTTAATGCTTTACAAGGCAAAGCAATAGATATTGCCTTCGGTATTGCTCCTCCGTTAGTTCTCAGTAGATCGCGTGGTATAGCTATAAAAAGTATTTGTGGTGCGACAATAGATGGGGCTCATGTACGAGAACATAGATTAATGCTTCCCCCTGATTCTGAAATAAAAAAAGGAATTGATTTGAAAGGGAAAAAAATTGCCGTTGTTGCTGAAGGTACTTCAGATTATTTTGGCTTATTACAATATTTGGATAAAAATGGTTTATCAATCAAAGATGTTGAAATTATCAAAACATCCCACCCTGATATGATTTTTGCAATCGCCAGCAAGTCAGTTGACGCAGCTTGTGGTATTGAACCATTTATTACAACCGGGAAATTACTAGGAAAAATAAAGGTTTTCGACTTTTATTACCCAGATGAACCAACAGAAATTGGGACATATTTAGCTCACGAAGATTTTTTGGCACTGCAACCTAAAATAGCGGAGAAATTTATTAGAGCAATTAAAAAAGGAATTCAATATGCACAAAACCATGAAGAATTACGTAAACTTCTACCACGGTTAGAAGAATATGGAATTAAGTTCAAGTTGACTGAAAAAGTTGCTAAGGAAGTTACTATCATGGAATTTAAGGATTCGTTGACTGAAAAAGGCATTGAAAGCATAATGAATCAGTTAATTGAATTCGGCCACTTGAAAGAACCTATTGATGTGAGTGCATGTATCTATAATCCGGGAAATTAATGAAAGGCAATCATCTTTTAGAAGTTTACAATTTAACAAAAAGTTTCCCTCGAAATGGTGACAACTTACTTGTTTTAGACAATATCTCCTTCAATCTTGAAAAGGGTACTTTATTAAGTATCGTTGGACCAAGCGGATGCGGAAAAACAACGTTGCTGGAGATATTGGCCTCCCTCCAAAGCCAGACATCTGGAAAAATAATTTATCACAATGAAAAACAATTAAATTCTGATCAATACTCAGATTTAAAACTTATTGTTTTTCAAGAGTATAATCGCAGTATGTATCCATTCTTAACTGTATTTGGCAATATAAAGTTCACCCTGGATGCACTGCCTATAAAAGCCAAAGAAAAAAATAAACGGATTGATGCTGCAATCTCAATGACAGGTCTTTCAGAATTTTCTGAATACTACCCATGGGAGCTATCAGGGGGAATGCAACAACGTGTGGCATTGGCAAGAGCAATTGCTGCAAGACCAAAAGTATTACTTCTTGATGAACCTTTCGGATCTCTTGACACCCAAACCAAATATAAACTTGAAGATGATGTAATTCGCCTTACGCATGAATATCAACTTGCGACGATCTATATTACGCATGACATTGATTCTGCGATTTACTGTGGACAACGTATTATCATGCTGAGTAAATTACCTGCAAGAATAAAAGTGGATATTCAAAGTGAACTTTCATATCCCAGGGATCAGATAGCCACACGAAACAGTTCGAAGTTCCTGGAATATCGGAAAGAGTTGTACTCATCATTGAACTTTGAAAATTAGAAAAATGATTAAATTAAACAAGCCAAAACTGACACCCTTTATTTGCCCTGTTATCTTACTAATTATATGGGAGATCGTTGGGCAACTCCGGCTTCACATAGCGCCATTCTTGACTTCATTAGGCTATAGTCCACTGGGAATTCCTGATTTTTCATTTTTACTTCCAATCTCAATTATTTTGCCAAAGTTTTTCAAGTTATTAATCTCCGGAATTATTTTGCCATACCTTTGGGATACCACTTGGCGATCTTTGATCGGGTTTGTACTTGCTTCGCTTGTTGGTGTCGCAGTAGGTATACCTCTCGGTTTGAGTAAACGCGCAGAAGAGTTATTCCTGCCCACGGTTGATGCAGTTCGAACAATCCCTCCTGTCGCATTACTTCCGCTTATAATCTTATTTTTTGGGATTGATCATTCCATGAAAGTGGCGTTTATCTTTGTAGGCAGTATTTGGCCCGTGTTGGTGAATACTGCTCAATCAGTAAAATCAGTAGACCCAATGTATATTAAAGTTGCGTTTAATTCGGGCCACTCAAATCGCTCAACCTTATTTCGTGTAATTATCCCATCATCACTTCCTGGCATTTTTGCAGGATTAAGGATCAGTTTATCAATAAGTGTCATTTTATCTATTGTCAGTGAAATGATGGCCGGAAACACAGGTTTGGGATTTTTCTTAAATTATTCTAAAAGAAATTTTGACTATGATGATATGTTTTCCGCTATAATTGTTATTGCAATATTAGGTTGGCTTCTTAATATGGTAATACATCGTATTGATAGACATTTACTCAGTTGGTATTATCGTAGTCGGGACAATCAATTAGAATATTCTCAATTTTAGGAATTTCAGGCAAATGATTCAACAATTCGAAATACAAGGGAAAAAGATTAAAATTGAAACATCAGATGCCAATGTTTTTAATCCTCATCCGATTACACTTCTTTTAGCAAATGCAATTGAAATTAAACCCGGAGATACTGTGTTGGAAGTCGGATCAGGTTCAGGTTTGATTTCCATCGTTGCCGCAAAACTTGGAGCAAAACAGGTTGTATCGACCGATATTGCAGAACCTGCCAGAAAAATGACACGATTTAATGCTGACTTAAATGGTTTGGACGGTCAGTTAAAAGTAGTTGGGGGCGATCTTTTTAAACCGGTAAAAAATCAAAAATTTGATGTAATTGTATCAAATCCGCCTTGTATGCCTTTTCCTGAAGGAAATATCTATTTAAATGAAGGAATGAGTCTTGCGGTTAATGGTGGTGAAGATGGCACCATTGTTATGGCACGATTAATTAAAGAGGCAAATAAATATTTAGAGAAAAATGGTTGTATTTATATTCCTATTGCGAAATGGGGCAACTGGAAAAAAATAATATCACAAATTTATATTAGCTTCAATTCAAAAACCGTATTAAAAGGTTTTGTAAAGTATTATTTAGCAGAATATGACGAAAATTTTAATAGGCATATTAATTCATTGGAAAGATTAGGCATAGTTAAGTTTTCTGATAAGAAGGAGCTTAAGGCAGAGATATTGATACAGAAAATTAAACCGAAAATATAATACAGTGAAGGTTGTCGACATGAAAACGGAAACTTATTTGAATTATAATAAAATAGTCATTTATCTTACCTATTCTTTTTTAATTGACTTTCAAGGTAGTAACTTCGAAAATTTTGCAAAAAATAAAATTAAGAGGGAAGATTGGCATCAAGGAAGCCCTAAAGATAGAATTGGTCTATCGCCCTTACTATCAGTGTATGATAAAATAAAAAATGATAGTATTGGTGAAGAGGATAACTATATAGAACTTTCCATTTATAAAAAAATCGATAAAATTGGGGATAAAAATATTGTCTACTATTGCTCAGAAAGAGATATAGCGGATTCAATTGGTAACAAAGTAATAAAACATAAAGAATGCTTATCATTTAAAGTAAAATTACAGAGTTACGCTAGAATATTTTTCAATGGATCTGGTTGTATAACATATAAAATTGAATTTCCAACAAAAACCGAAAATGAGCAACATAATGATATTGGTTGGAAACATGTTAAGGCAATTTTAGCATTAAGCAAACGTGCTATTAATGCAGATGGACATTCACATATAGAATCTATTATTGATGGAAATGATGATAATCAAAAAGATGAGAATCATTCTGATAAAAATAACAATCATTTATATAATAAATTTATATCTGATTGTAATGAAAAGATAAAAGCTAAATTGGCTTGCGCAGACGTTACTGATTTTAAAGGAAATCAACTAAATAAAATCGATCCAGAATTAAGCCAACAAAATCCGAATATCTTTATTAATCTTGAATTACTTCCTGAATCAGATGGCATAAAGTTTTGGAAGTTTGAGATCTCCGATAGACACGATCTGCTTTTAAATAAAAATAAAGAATTGGCTAATATTCTTTTTGGTATAATTTTGGAAAGAAATGGTTTGCAGAAAAATTTTAAGGAACAAATAAAACATATACGTATTCCCGAATATTTGAAAAATGCACATGGATATCTAAAAAATTTTTCATGGGATTATCGTATCTTTTTATCTTGCGACAGACATTCCACTATATTGGTTGAATATACCGAGGATAAACCAAAAAATAACTTTATACAGAAATCACTACTTGATGCATTAGAAATTCTTCGATGTAGATGGCATTTTAGTATTGTATTAAATGCATTATTGGATGATGAAATAGATAAATTGGAAATTGTCCCATCTCAAGAAAATATAATTGTTCTAAGGAACCTCATTATACGTAGAAAACAATTAATCAATTTCCTGCATGATCCTTTATTGTATCGTTTTATTGGTGGTTCTGTAACAGATTTAATTGAATATATCGAAAAACAAATGTGGTTACCAAGATTGAAAGAGATGCTTATACAAAAATTTAATACAATTGATAGATTGTACGAAGATCAGATGCGGCTTATTGGCATTGAAGAACTTAGGAAAATTTAAGGCGTGGTATGAATTCACATGACCAAATAATGACTCAAAATGAAAAATGCTCTACACTACTTCAAGGTTTATTGACTGATATTGAACAATATAGCAAAAAATATCCTACCCAAAGAAAAACTATTAATATTATTAATAAATTTAAAAAAGAGAGCTTACTTATAAAATTTCATATAAAAAACTATCAGAATAGTCAAATGGACTGTGATGATGCGTTTGAGTGGATGGATAAAAATTATGAAGAGCATACGGTTAAAAAATATTTAACAATAAAAAAAGAAATCATGACCCAAAAAGCGAACGGAATCGAAACACCACACGAAACGTTGCGTGAATATTTATCACTATTAGATACAATAAATTTTGCTTTACAGGAAAAAGTGAATTCAGTTAGAGAGAGCACTATGACCATATTTGATGATCAGAATGATATAATAGATATTGTTAAGTTAAAAGATATATTTGTAAAGATTGAAAAAATAGTTAACGATGATAGTTACATCCAACTTCATAACTCTAAACTCATGCATAAACGGCTTATATCAACAATTAAAACACACTCTGTTTACTGTATTGATTCAGTAAAGAAATATAATAAAAAAAATGAAGATAAGGAAAATAATCCTGGGATAAATTTTTATTATGAACAATTTGAAAAATTTGACTCAGAATTAACCTTAAAAGTAAAAACAATTTTGGAAGATCAACCCTTTATAATTAAGCAACTCGGAAACATAAAATTCCACAGTCAATTATATCATGAACAAGACCATTGTATTAAAAATTAAATACCTATTGACTTGGCTGCCAAAACTCATTCGGGTGGCGGAGGGTCGACGTATGATTTCGTTGTATGTGACGGTTTGGGTGGTCACACAGGCCTGAACCAGCCGATCAAAAAGTTTTTTTCCAATAACGGCGGTTGAAACGGTCGCTAAGGTAGCTTTTCTATATTAGTCCCATCACCATAACAGAAACCAATACCACTTGATCAACTGCCCCGCAGTAAGCTGCGGGGAATTAAACCCTAAAAGAGATTGAATGATGGAGGATTTGAAATGTCTTTAGAAGAAAAGGCAAAAAAGACAAAGGAATTAGTTGAAGATCTATTTATGTTTGTCATAACGAATAAAGTATTTGATGAGACATATATAAAATTTGGTACAGTTCGTGATGAAGTAAAATCAAAATTAGCTCAATTTGATCAAAAAATTGGTCAGTTAGAATTGGCAAAAAAAAAGGTTAACGAAAATGAAGGGGTTAACTATTATCAAGAACAGCTAATACTGACAGAAAAAGGTTTAAGTGCTATGCTTGTCAACTGGAATGAATTATATTTGACTAAAATATTACCACTATTAAAGACAAAAGTAGAGCACCTTAATGAACTAGTCAGCAGTAATATGATTCAAGTGAATAATTCATCTTCATTGAATCATGATTTACCCAGTAATTTTGATTCTAAAACTTTAGAAGAGAAATTTTCAGATAAAGCAGGGGATGATGCGAAGTCTGCATTTATTTCTAAGGCAAATAGATTAAACAAATGGATGAAACAAATAACAAAATTAGCAGACACAGGCAAAGAACTATATCAAAAATATGGTGGCATAATTAACAAAGGCATAAAAGGTCTTCTTAAAATGATTCTATAATTCAAAAATGTTCAATCTCGTTTGGGTCTGATTCACCGCAGCTTGCTTCGGAACAGGGGGGCCAAGGCTTGCCTTTGGGTTCAAACCATTGATTAATAAAAATATATGTTAACACTTATTTTTCCAAAACACAATCAAGGCGTGCTTGCTGATAAAAAAAATATTAATTTTCCGCCTGCAACAGGACTACTCGCTCTTTCAAATTACTTAAAATTCCGCAAATCATCTATTAACGTCAGTGTTTGGGATTTAAATTTATATAATTATTTGCCTGTAAATGATTTAGAATCTGAATTGTATGGTCTATCAGTTTGGTTTAGTAATTATCAATCTGGTTTGAAATTAGCACAAAATATTAAATCGCGATGGCCAAAAAGCAAAATCATTTTAGGCGGCCATAATGTAAATAGTATTGAAAAGAGAATTCTTGAGAATAATCCATATATTGATTACGTTATTTCCGGTGATGGTGAAATTGGATTGTTGAAATTGTTGGAATGTGAGGTATTAAACAAAGTACCAGGACTGACTTATCGTTCAAATGGACAAATATTTTCAAATCCAATTCAACAAGTTGAGTCATTAGACGAACTCCCTTTAATTACTCTAGAAAATCTTAAAACACCATTTAATTGGCGAAATGATTGTGCGAATAATTCAGCCTTTCCGATTTCTGGCATACGTGGCTGTATGCGTCAAAATCGATGCGATTATTGTTCAATCCCAACTGTTTCTGTAAGAAAACTATCGACCAAAAGATATTGGCAACAACTTCAACTGCTCATGCAAAATTATGGCATAACAAGGTTTTTTGAAACAGGCGATATTTTTGATAACAACTATGCCAGAGCTCTCGTACGAGCTAAACCCGAATATGGGCCCTATCCTAAGCTTCGTGTTTATAGTTATCCTGGTTTAATAAACAAAAACAACATTGACACATATTTACAACTTGGTGTTGATAATGTATTTATTGGTGTTGAATCTGTGCTCATATGGGATAAATCTTTCACAAAAAAATATTCAAGTAATTATACAATTCAGTCATTAATTGCCGAAATAGATCTCCTCTGGGATCATGGCATCACCACAATGCCTTCATTTATACTTGGCTTACCTGGTGAGACTTATGATACTTTGGAACGAAATGTTGAATTAATCTACAGAATTGCAGAGTTGCCAGGAACACAGGAACTATTAATTAATTCACCAATCCCATTACCCAATTCAAATTATTTTAATTGGTGCATAGAAAACGAACAAATTGTTAAAGAATATAGGAACATCACTGGTGATAATTTGAGGACATATGATAACTTAAATTATCATATCCTTTCAGAATTATTTGTTAACACTTACACAGAAGTTTCATATAGTTTGATTAGAAAGAAAATCCGAGAAATGCAAAAAATACTATTTAATAAAGTTGCAAATTGGGGAGTGGGGAGTGAGTTATAAAATATAATCTAAAGAAAGAATCATGTAATTCGCTCCTGCCCTGCTAACTCCACTTTCGCGCTTGTCGCAAGCAAACTTTTTTCGGATATTGCAATATCAACTTGTTATGAAATATTGATAATTTTAGCCTGAACCATAATCTACTGATAATAAAGCATATTGGAGGGAATACTAATAACAGCAAATGGTTGAAATTCCTTACAACAAAATTATTGAGTTTCTTCGCGGCATTGTCCCTTTTAATGAGCTTCCCCGGGAAGTTCTAAGCGGCCTTCCCCAAAAAATATCAATTGATTATTTTCCCAGAGACAGCTTAATCCTTGAGCAGGATGGCTCTTCGTGTGATTATCTCTATATTATTCAGACCGGCGCAGTGGAGAAAACTGTTCGCAAGGATGGTGTGGATATCCTCCTGGACTATAAAGCCGAGAACGATTTTTTCGGAAGTGCTTCCCTTATCAACAGGACAGGCCCTGAATTCAATGTCCGGGCTTACGAAGATACGGTATGTTACTTACTTCCCAGGGAGACCTTTGATGAGCTGATGCAAAACCATGCAAGGTTTCACGAACATTTTGCCATCCTGTTGTCCAATCTTGCGTACCGGCTGAAAAAGGCCCGGACGGCTATTTTTGCGCCTCGCGGGGTATCGGACACAGTGGTTTTCCGATCAGACGACTACCTGTTCAATGTCACGGCCGGCGATCTGGTCAAACGGAAACCGCTAACATGCTTACCTTATCAGGAAGTCTCCTTTGTGGCCAAGTTGATGGCCCGTGAGGGGTTTGGTTCCGTTGTTGTGGTTGATGCTCAGAATTGCCCTCAGGGGATTGTTACCAAAAGCGACATGACAAATCGAATTCTCGCAACAGGAAAGACAGGATCTGAACCAATCAGAACGATTATGAGTAAGCCTGTTTTTTCCGTTGCTCCAGAGGAACTATGTTTCAATGTCCTTTTTAAGATGGCGCGGTTTAATTGTCATCACATCTGTGTTGTTGAGGGAAAGTCGCTTTCAGGCATTATCTCGCAGCATGATCTGATCATACTCCAGGGTTCTAATCCCCTTGCTGTAATCAATGACATTCAAAAGCAGACAACTGTTCAAGGGGTTGCACGGCTGGTTAATGCCATGGACCAAATGGTCAAGAGACTTCTCAGCTCCGGTGCATCCTCAAAAGAGATCGCGGCCGTTGTTTCTGAGTGCAATGACCACCTGACACGAAAGATCATCGCCTTGACAGAAGAAGCCCTGCGTGAAGAAGGCATAGGGCATCCTCCTGTTCCTTACTGCTGGCTTGCTTTGGGCAGTGAAGGCCGCAAAGAGCAAACACTGAGAACAGATCAGGATAATGCTATCATTTATTCTGAACCGGAGCCTGGCTCAGAGCAGGATATCCATAAGTACTTTCTTCGTTTAGCTCAAGGTGTTGTTTCCGGCCTGGAAATCTGTGGCTTTCCGCTATGCAAAGGAGGCATTATGGCCAGCAACCCACAATGGTGTCAGCCGGAAACAGTTTGGAGACATTACTTTTCATCATGGATCAACAAAGCATCGCCTGAAGACCTGAGAAACTGTACAATTTTTTTCGATTTTCGCCCCCTTGCAGGCGACGCTGTACTGGCCCAAAAACTTCAGACTTTTTTGAATCACAACATTGAAAAGAATAGAGCTTTTTTAAGACATCTTAGCACCAACGCTCTTTATAACGGACCGCCCATCGGTTTTCTCAGGGCGCTTGTGGTTGAAAAGACCGGTGACTACAAGAATGAACTCAATCTAAAAATGAGCGGACTGGTGCCTGTGGTCGATGCCATTCGTGTACTCAGCTTAAGTGAGCAAATCAACGCTACCAACACCTTGAATAGACTGGAAGCTATTACCCGCAAGAAATTGCTTTCCAAAGATATGGCAGAAGATATTAAGGAGGCATTTAATTTCATTATGTTCCTCAAAATAAATCACCACATAATGCAAAAGGAAAAGGAAATAGAACCAACTGATTATATCAACCCTAAAGCCCTGTCCAAACTTCAGAGAAAATCCCTTATCGAGGCGTTTCATGTGATTGGAGATCTGCAAGGCGAATTAACAGTGCGTTTTCCGGAAAGCATATAGTTTAAAAAAATCATGTTAAACTTCCTCAAGACTATCAATCTGCGAAAGGTGTATGCTCGTCACACAGGCAGGCACGACATGCCCGAGTCTCTTCGCAAACAACTGGAAGTCAAAGAGGCATATCAGCCAGAGACACTTATTTCAAATAACCCCTTTGTCATTTTTGATACAGAAACAACCGGCCTCCACCTCGAAGAAGGTGACCGACTTCTTTCCCTCGGAGCAGTCAAGATGACAGGAGGCAGGATTCATCTGGGAGATGCCTTCTACGAGTTAATCGATCCCAAAGGCTCTATTCCGACCTCTTCCATCTTTATTCACGGTATTACGCCTGACATTGCAAGTGCCAGGCCGCACATTTCGGACATTCTTTTGAAGTTTTTGGCTTATATAGAGTGCGATGTCATATTGGCCCATCACGCTTCTTTTGATATGAAGTTTCTAAATCATGCCATGCAAAGTTGTTTTGGATTTCCTGTTCAGAACCGTGTCATTGACACCGCCCTTGTTGCTGCCTGGATCCGGCGCATGGAGGATGTAGAACTCATAGCTCCTGAAAGCTGTCATGATACACGCTTTGACGCTATAGCCGTACACTTCGGCATTACCGCCAATGATCGTCACACCGCCTTTGGCGACGCCCTGTCTACGGCATTGCTTTTTCAACGTTTTATCAATATATTGAATGAAAACGGTGTAAAGACTCTGGGGCAACTTGTTAGAATCGCGGGAGTACAAGGAGGTTGAAAAAATGAATCCATCCGCTGCACCATTGGTGAGCAGCAAAGATTGTGCATTAGTTATAATTGATGTCCAGCAAAAACTGGTGCCTGTTATCGCAGAAGCCGGCCGAGTCATCGAAAATATAGTTAAGCTTATCAAGTTTTCTAAAATCATTGGCCTTCCTGTTGTCCTCACTGAGCAGCAAAAGCTCGGGGAAACCGTGACGGAAATACAAGGGGAAATACCGGACATCCCGCCGATCTCAAAGATAACATTTAGTTGTTTCGGAGCCGAAGAATTCGGTGAACATATACGACAACTCAATAGAAATACCCTTATTATTACTGGTCTTGAGGCACACATTTGTGTGGCACAAACAGCTTTGCATGCAATATCCGACTACACGGTTCATGTGGTAAGTGATGCGACATCTTCTCGTTCTACTTATGATTGGGAGATTGCCTTAAACAGAATGCGGCATAATGGCATTACAATAACATCAACCGAGATGCTTATCTACGAATTGCTTGCAAGAGCCGGGACCCCTGAATTTAGAGAAGCGCTGCGCCTGATAAAATAGACAGTCTATTGGCTGAAAATTTGTGAAGATTTGAACCATTTTTACGCTTTTGCAACCAATTCATCAGTTTTTAAACAGGCCCTAAGATATGAAGAAGGATGAGAAATTTATTTTTCGTGAATTGAAAAGAAGATTTGCCGAGGCGGTCAGCAGGAATCGAGCTGAAGGGATACTTTTTTCCGGGGGTCTGGATTCCGCACTCGTGGCCGCTTATTCAACAAATTGCAGGGCCATTTCAATCGGGCTTGAGTCATATGGTGAGGATCAATATTATGCTGAAAAGGCTGCAAAATTCCTCAAACTGGACCACTACCACAGGACAGTGAAAATTGATGAGGCCATTGCTGCGATTCCGGAAGTCATAAAGATACTCAGGAGTTTTGATCCTGCGATTCCAAACGACGTGACAGCCTGCCTGGGACTCAAATGTGCGAAGGATATGGGCTTAAAGAGCATGATGACAGGCGATGGAAGTGATGAAATTTTTTTAGGCTACGATTTTATGCAGGAGAAAAAGGATTTAAAAACATACCTGGATCGAATGTATCGCACAATGCGATTCAGTTCCAATGAAATAGGGGAAAACCTGGGGATCGATATAAAACAGCCTTTTCTGGATAAAGAATTTATGGATTTCAGTCAAGGTATTGATGTCGATTTTAAGATCAGAAAAGAAAACGGGAAAACCTGTGGAAAGTGGATACTGAGAAAGACGTTTGAAGGCGTGTTGCCGCAAGAAATATTATGGCAGACAAAAAGGCCTTTGGAACACGGGTCAGGCATGACGGAACTGAGAAATGTTATTGAATCAAAGGTGTCAGACAAAGAGTTTGAGGATGGGAAGAAGAATTTTCCGATAAAATTCTGGAATAAAGAGCATCTCTATTATTACCGTATTTACAGGGAGGTGGTCGGTGAAATTCCCGCTCCTGAAAAGGGGCAAAAAATATGTGATTGTTGCGGTGCCGGCATGGCTCTCAATGACTTTCACTGTAAAACATGCGGAGATGTTTTGGAATGGAAAGAAGTAAATTAAAGACATTTGTTTCCTGGAGCGGAGGAAAAGATGCGGCTCTTTCGTATTACAGGGTGATGAGAGATTTTCATGTAACCCATCTCTTAAACATGGTGGCTGAAGACGGCCGGATATCCCGATCTCACGGTATCAGGACAGATGTACTGCGGATGCAGGCGCAAGCAATGAGTCTTCCCATCGTTTCGGTCAGGAGTTCCTGGGAAACATACGAGGCGGAATTCAAAAAGACCCTGTCTATCTTTAAGGGTAGGGGAGTTGAGGTGGGAATCTTTGGAGACATTGATCTGGATGCGCACAGGGAATGGGTGGAAAGGGTCAGCAAAGAATCAGGGATGGAGGCGGTTTTGCCTTTGTGGGGGGAGAAGAACAGGGAAAACCTCATAGAAGAGTTGATAGAAGCAGGCTTTGAAACTGTTATTGTGGCCACAAAAAAAGATGTATTGGGGCATGAATGGCTGGGGCGCAGGATTGATGATGACTTTGTAAGGGATATTTCGAAAATTAAGGGAGTTGATATTTCCGGCGAAGGTGGGGAATATCATACCTTTGTGGTATCGGGTCCCATATTCAAGAAAAGAATAAATATCTTAAAATCTGAAAAAATCACCCCTGATCAGCACTGCTTTCTTGATATATTGGAATGTGAATTAACAGAAAAATGAAAAAAAAAGAAAAAACAAAATATCCCCTTCCCATCCGTGAATGGTCGGAAGATGACCGGCCACGGGAAAAATTGCTCAAGTATGGCGAACAAACATTGAGCAATGCGGAGCTTCTCGCAATTTTAATCAGAACAGGGACACCTGGAAGAAGCGCCGTGGATATCGGCAGAGAATTACTCCATAAATTCAAATCCCTTCGTTTAATGAGCGGCGTTGATGCTTCTGAATTTAAGGAAATTTCCGGGCTCAAAGACGCAAAGGTCGCTCAGATCAAAGCAGCCATTGAACTGGGCCGAAGGATGTTAAGCGAAGAAAAAGCACTTGAGGGCTCGATTAAAAAATCATCTGATGTTGCGAATTTCCTGATGCCCCTCATGAGAGACCTGAAAAAAGAGCGGTTTGCGCTGCTGCTTCTCGACAGACGGAATGCGGTATCAGATATGATTGATATCGACTATGGTACAGTTGATCGGGCGAATCCATATATCCGCGATATTATCCAGACCGCCATCAAATATAATGCCCCGTCAATTATTGTGGCCCACAATCACCCCTCCGGCTCAGTAATCCCCAGTAACGATGATAAAGCATTCACAAAAAGCCTTATGATGGCGACCAGGGCAACCGGCATCAGCTTCTTCGATCACATCATTATCGGAGATAACCGCTACTTCAGCTTTGCCGATGAAGGGTTGATTGAAGAATATGAATTAAAAGCGGTACGTGAATTGTAATAATGTTGAAAAGTGCGGAGTTTATAATCAGAAATTTGAAAACTCAAATATGAGATTAACCAGAGGCAGCGGGCAATTAAATTTAAGAACGTCTGAAACTCGCGCATAAGTGAGCCTAAAGAAAAAAGAGTATTAATATCAGTTAGAAAAATAGAACGTTATGGCTTGAGTTTATCCTTTTAACAAAAATATACAAAAGTGCCTCTTTTTTCTTAATGCTCACTAATACGCTCAAACAGTCAGCCGTTTTAAATTTAAATGCCCGCCACCTCTAATTGTTAACAAGTTACTTTTGAGTTTTCAAATTTCTGATAACGGGAAATATATGCAATATGCAAAATACATGATACAAGACTCACCAGCGGACTCGTCTTTTTTATCTTTAGCCTAACTTTTTGAGAAGTTACACAGGGGTAGCTAATTTAAACAAATTATCTGAATTTCATAAATTGGTAGTCCCTACAAAACAGTGTGGGTCAATATTTCAATGAGTTGCATATCATATCTTCTGGCAGCACATAGCGAAAAACCAGGTGTTTACAAAGTAAAACAGGGCAGTATTCCCAAACCTGCACTGCTTTGTATGGACTACCAGAAAATTAAAGAAATAGAAAATGATATCAGAATATTATAAGTAAAAAAGAAAACAGCATTATGGAACAAGATGTCACTGTCAAAATACCACGCACATGGATAAAGGGGTTGCCTGAAGAAGAATTAACTCTTAAACAGATTATTCGTCTTGGCATTTACCAGTACAAAGTAGAGCGTGCAATTCAGTTGTATCGGGATGGTGTGGGCTCTCTGGGTTATGTTGCGGAACAAATGGGGCTTAACAAACAGGATCTGATCAGGGAAGCGCGTCATCATAATATCGATCCAGAATATTCCGAACAGACGGTCAAAGAGGAACTTTCTAAATGGCATTAAATGTTGTTTCAAACGCCGGTCCTCTTATGGTTTTTTCAAAACTGATTGCGCCGGCATTATCAAAAAATGCTTTGCTTCTCATGGATGAAGAGAGCGGTCGGAATTATGCCAGGCAGAAGAATCTACAGGTACGGGGATCATTGGGTGTTTTGATTGAAGCTTATGCAAAGAAATTGATCAGCGAAGATCAACTGCGTCTCTATTTTCAGCAAATCAGCGAAAGAAAAGATATCTGGATCAATCCTGATCTTTGTGTACGTTTACTTGAAGAAATATTTGGCTCCGATCCAGGTTAACGATTTTTGTCATATCAAACGATCATTATATAGAAAATATCCAGGGAGGTATTTTAATGCTTAATATAAAAGAACAGACCATAAAAGAACTGGATGAATTAAAGCCCGAGGCATTGGCGAAAGTATATGACCTGATAACCGAGCTAAAACGGATAAATCAGGCCAAAAAAAACAAACCGACCGCCGCCGCCGCCGCTGATTATATAAAGGTTAGGGAGGCATTGAAACAATGCAAAGGGTCTCTATCTGAAGATATAATGCTGGAAAGAGAAGACAGAATATGAATCTATTCTTTGATACTTCAGCGCTGGTAAAGTTTTTCCATGAAGAAGAAGGGACAGATATTATTACGGATTTGATCCTTGAGCAGAATAATGAAATATGGATTTCAGAGCTGGGACGGCTGGAATTCATAAGCGCCGTTTTCAGAAGATTTCGTAACAAAGAGCTGGATGAAGGGCAATTGAACACGGCAATCGATTCTTTAGTAAAATTCCAATAACGTCCTGAGCTTGGCACCGGCGTACAGATTGAATCTCAATAATTGTTTTGAATAGATATCTAATTTCATGATATATATAAAATATAGAAAATTCCTTAATATGAGGTGTCAATTATGCCTTTGACTTCTGCAAAAACAAAATATGAACATGTGGTCTTAGACGAAAAAGGCGTCCCCATTATTGCAGGGACAAACATGAAGGTAATTGAGATAGTACTGGAAAAAACAGCCTACGGCTGGAGTCCGGAAGAACTGCATTTCCAGCATCCCTATCTTACCCTGGGGCAAATATACTCGGCATTAGCCTACTACTGGGATCATCGGGATGTGCTTGATCGGGATATCGAACAAAGGCTTGCTTTTGTAAATCAGACCCGGAAAATTACAGAACAAACGCCTCTTGCTGCCCGGCTGGAATCCAAAGGATTGATCTGATTATGCTTGCGCTCTATATGGATCATAATGTGCCGCGAGCTGTAAGCGAAGGACTTCGCTTACGTGGTATAGATGTTATTACAGCCTATGAAGACAGCGCTGATGATATGAACGATCCAGCATTATTGGATTGAGCTACTGAACTGGGTCGAGCACTTTTCACACAAGACGATGATCTCCTTGCCGAGGCAACCAAACGACAAAAAGAAGGAGTTACTTTTGGCGGGGTGATCTATTCCCACCAACTGCAAATTTCTATCGGCGCTTGCATCAACGATCTGGAGATCATTTCAAAAGCTGGCGAACCCGAAGACTTGATAAATTGTGTGCAATTTTTACCGCTTTGAATATTAAGCATATCTTCGCCCGCACACAAATATTTAAAATTTTACTGAAATAATATCTGCCGGCCTATTGTTAAACCTGACTCTCCCAACGCAAATCAAAAAAAATACAAAAGTAAAAGTTCAATTTTTCATTGACGTATTCATGGAAAAGTGTAATTTTAAAAATTGATTTCAGGTGACTTTAAGGAAATCCCGTGAAAATCGGGAGCGAGCCCGTCGCTGTAATCGGGGACGAAAACCGCAAAATGTCACTGTCCAATTAGGATGGGAAGGCGCGGTAAGTAGTGTGATCCGAAAGCCAGAAGACCTATAGACTTTTCAGATAAATAATTTCACTGTGTTATCAGTCGTTGACGTATAACTAATACGCCTTCCTCCTTCTGGCCTTGTGAAATTAATTATCTGAAAGTCTATACCTGAAAGATTGTTTGGCAACCTCGCGGACAGGGTGCTAATCAACAAGCGTTTGAGGATAAAAAAGGCAATCCCCAGATCGATTTATCGGTTTGGGGATTTTTTTTTGCAATTCCAACCGAGGGGAAAGGAGAAATAAGAAAATGAAGAAGTTGTTAAGTTGTGTGACAGTATTATCAGTATTTATGTTTTTTGCCTTACCTGTACCGATTTTTGCACAGGAAGGTGGGGATGTGGCAACAATGGAAGAGGTGGTAGTGACGGCAGGCAGGGTAAAAGAAAAGAAAAAGGAGATTACCACCAATGTAACCATTATTAATGAGGAAGAGATCAAAAATTCTTTTGCCAAAGATCTCGGAGAATTATTGACTGAAAAGGCTATTGGGCACAGTCATAGATACCCGGGTGCCTTAAATTCAGTCGGTATTCGCGGCTTCAGGACAGAAACCCACGGCAATGACCTTGAGGGTCGTGTGCTGATTCTTGTGAACGGCCGGAGGGCCGGTACCGGTAACACAGCAAAAATCAGCACCAAAAACATAGAAAGGGTGGAAATAATAAGGGGCCCCGCCTCCGTTCAATACGGATCTGCCGCCATGGGCGGAGTCATAAACGTTATTACCAAGCAGGGAAAGGATAAACCCTCTGCGTTTGCTGAGGGAACACTGGGAAGTTTTGGCTACAAGGAAGGAAGTGCAGGGGCTTCAGGAAAGTATAAAGCGTTTGATTTTTCCGGCAGTTTTACAAGAGATTCTAAAGACGATTACGATACTGCCAGTGGAGAGAAGTTTTACAACACCGGATATGATCGCAAGGAAAACTGCAGCCTGAATCTCGGTTATGAGTTCCTGCCCGAAAATCGCATCGGCGTCATTTACAGTTGTTATGATGCCGATCATGTGGGCGATTCAGGATACTTGAGCCAGAACGATCTGGACGATTATAAAAATTCAAGCAACAGGGCAATCGACTTTATTTATGACGGCGGAACTCTGGATGGTCTCTTTACCTGGCAGGCCAGATACTTTGACGGCAAAGATGAGGATAAATGGTTCGATCCCACGGCAAGCGATCCCAACGTCTTTTGGGATGATGGTATTCCAGACGGACAGAAAACCGATCAGAAAGGGGCACAGGCCCAGGTATCTTACAACCAGGAATATTTTCTTGTTACCGCCGGTTTTGACTGGGTAAACTATGAAATAGAAACTTCCTGGGATCCGAAAAAGTCTGAATATGACAATCCTGCCGGTTTTCTTATGGCCAAAGCCAGGCTTTTTGACAAAAAATTTATAATTACCGGCGGCGTAAGATATGACGAATATGAAGTGGATATGAAAGGTGATGGGAAGAAAGAGAGTGATGATCACATTTCTCCGCGGGTTGGAGCGGCCTATCTACTTACAGACTGGCTGAAGCTGAGGGCAAACTACGGGGAGGCATTCAAGATGCCTTCTGCAAAGCAGTTGGCTGCGGATTATACTTGGGGAGCACATTACGTGGGCAACCCAAACTTGAAAGCGGAAAAAAGCGGGACATATGAAGCGGGTATAGACTTCTCATACGCTTTTTTCGATTCTTCCCTTACCTATTTTCATACCAATTTTAAGGATAAAATAGATACTTACACGACAGCGGGTGGTGATACCTCATGGAAAAACCTTGGAAAAGCTGAAATAGAAGGTGTGGAAGGTGACCTTTCGTTTGATATTGGCTCTCTTTTTTCCTGGGATTATCAGGTCAAGCCTTACGTCAGTTTTGTCTATCTTACAAAATACAAAGATAAGGAAGCTAATGAAGACCTTAAATACACATCGGCTCTTCATGTATCATATGGTATCACAATCTCTGATCTTGACGGCTTTTCCGCCAACCTAAACCTTTACTACACAGGGAAACAGGATATTACTGATTACGAAGGCGGTACTTACACGACGATAACACAAGGCCGCTTTACGTTTGCCAATTTGACTGTCAGTAAAAGGATCTTTGATTTCAAAGAATACGGGGGGATCACCTTGAGAGGCGAGATTCAAAACCTTTTTGACAAGGATTGTGAGCACGTTCAGGGCTATCCCATGCCGGGAAGGAGCTTTTTCCTCGGTCTGGGGTATGATTTCTAAAATGACATGATGGCAGGGGGAGTCTCATGCGGAGTATCTCCCCTGCCACGCATTTTATGAGGGTAAGATGAAAGAAGTCAAACATTACTACTATTTATGCTCCTTTATTCTTTTTGCAATTCTCTGGAGTGCAGTTCCGGTATTTTCCTATCCAATAGCGTTTACTGATGTTCAGGGCAACCATATCTCAATTACAAAAAGTCCATTGAGGGTTGTTTCCCTGGTACCCGGCATAACCGAAATTATTTTCAGAATAGGGGCAGGAGATGCGGTCAAGGCCGTTACCCATTACGACACTTATCCGCCTGAGACGGTTTATAAAACTGTCGTTGGCGGCTTCTTCTCACCATCCCTTAAGGCTATTGAAGCGATACAGCCTGATGTGATTTTTTTATCCGGTCTTCATAAAGAAATTATAAAGAAATTTGAAAACGAAAAATGTCAATTAATCAACCTTGATGCAAAGTCAGTTTTTGATATCTATCGAAATATCGATTTGTTGGGCAAAATTTTTAACAGGCAAAAGCAAGCGGAAACGCTTATCGAAGATATAAGGAATGAGCTTCAAATTGTTGCCGGGAAGGTGAAAAGCATTCCGGAATTAAAGAGAAAAAGGGTTATTCGCCTCATGGGGCGAGACCCGGTGATGACCCCCGGTGATGATTCCTTTCAAAATGAATATATCAGAATCGCCGGCGGTATTCCTCCGAAGCTTAACAAAAAGGGTAATATTGTTCTTGTAACCAAAGAGGAATGGATTAGATTTAACCCACAGATTATATATGGCTGTAGTGGAGACAGGGAAACGGCCAGGAAGTTTTTCGACCAGCCCGGCTGGAAGGATGTGGAGGCAGTAAAAAACGGTAAGATATTCTATTTTCCATGCGATTTGACATGCAGGGCATCCACACGTGCCGGTTATTTTGTTCCATGGCTTTTCGCCAGGATTTATGAAAATGAGTTTTCCAGGAAAGAACTACAGGTCTTTAAAGATCATATATTTAAATCACGTCATTTTGATCTTGACCTTGATTACATAGAAGA
>Ga0255423_10007_pt3 | contig 22416 bp, 13 predicted proteins | sample ANMaggSeSYBR02H3_FD_182659 | JGI IMG/M metagenome (GOLD analysis project Ga0255423, IMG submission 182659) | Sediment cell enrichment communities from methane seep in Santa Monica Basin, California, United Staets - ANME aggregate JGI... | ecosystem: Environmental > Aquatic > Marine > Cold seeps >...
TTGAGGCTCGTTATTTAAGGAAGTACCAGCGAGGTATTCAGCGATCTGGCGGAGAGTTTTCAGGCTTCCCATTATTTCGGGAGAAACAGATTGTATATTGTTAAGTTTTTCTTCAAGAGAGGAAAAGATTTCTACCCTTTTAATTGAGTCAATGCCCAGGTCGGATTCTATATCCATATCAAGCCCGAGCATTTCTTCAGGATATCCGGTAAGATGACTTACTGTTTCCAGCAGGTTGTTTTCGATTTCATGAATATTATCCTGCGAAGGGCTGTTTTTATTTTCCGGGCTCTTATCTTGTGATTCGATTTCTGATTCAATTTCTGTTTGATTCAGCCCTTGAGGCTCGTTATTTAAGGAAGTACCAGCGAGGTATTCAGCGATCTGGCGGAGAGTTTTCAGGCTTCCCATTATTTCGGGAGAAACAGATTGTATATTGTTAAGTTTTTCTTCAAGAGAGGAAAAGATTTCTACCCTTTTAATTGAGTCAATGCCCAGGTCGGATTCTATATCCATATCAAGCCCGAGCATTTCTTCAGGATATCCGGTAAGATGACTTACTGTTTCCAGCAGGTTGTTTTCGATTTCATGAATATTATCCTGCGAAGGGCTGTTTTTATTTTCCGGGTTTTTATTTTCTGGGCTTTTATCTTCTGGTTCGATTTCGCCCCTAACACCCATTGAAGCTTCAGCAAGACGCTGGGTATTTGCCATCATATTTTGCAAAGTACGGCTTGATTCGGTTTGGGCTTCCAAAAACTTTTTATGTATTTCAGCAGTTTGCAACTGGAGAGTCTGCATTGATTCCAGGCCTTGCTTAACTACCTGTAAAGCATTTATAATTAAGTCAGGTTTTTTATTATTATAAAATAGCGAAGCGACATCATTATTGGACGTTCGATGTTGGACGTTCGATGTTGGACGTTCATCTTTTAATTTGTTATTATCCATAGTATATTTTTTTCCGGTATCAGTAATACCCTTATCGTGTTCGACAGATATCAGGCTTGAGGGTGAAGTATTGTCAGGTTTATTTTTTACCTGTTTAATCTGTTTAACTGGGGTTTCAGTGGGTCTTTTTTTGTTTTCTGTTTTCCGGCTTCTATAGTTTGCACCTGAAATAGGAATGCTCATGAGTTGCTTTCTTGATTCTGAAACAGGCCTTTCCCATTTATTCAGTTCAACCCGCTGACCTATAGAGGCAATACGGCAAAGAGTTCTTGCAAGATCAGCCAATCCGAATTGTTTCCCTGAAGAACAATCTAAAGGAATGGCTTGAAATTTACGGTCGTCTAATATTGATTTTACAAGTCCTGTAAGAACTGATTTGGGCCCTATTTCTATAAATGTGCGAATTCCCATTTCAAACAGATTCTCAACATTGCTGACAAAATCAACAGGAGATATCAGGTGATCGCCAAGCAGTTTTTTTACATGTTCGGAATCATAAGGATATGCTTTGCCGGTTGTATTAGATAAAACCGGTATTTCCGAAGGAGAAATTTTGATCTTTTTTAATGCTTTTTTGAAAGGTTTCCGGGCATTTTTAACGAGACTGCTGTGAAAAGCAGCGGCCACGGGGAGCTTTATTGCTTTTAATCCTTCCTTTTTACATATTTTTACAGCGCGGTTTATTGCTTCAATTGAGCCGGATAGAACGCCCTGGTTATGGCTGTTCTTGTTTGCAAGAATGACATCTGAACCTACTTCAATAACTAAGTGTGCAAGTTTTTCAAGGCTTGCCTTTACAGCCAGCATGGCGCCGTTTTCCTGATCTTTATTTTGGCCTGCTGCTGCCATTGAATTGCCCCTTGAAATTGAAAGAAGAAAAAATGTGTCTATATCTATCCAGCCTGCTGAACAAAGGGCTGTCAATTCACCGAAGCTATGTCCACATGTTGCGTCAGGTTTTATGCCGAATTCCTTAAGGATATTGTGCATTGCCAGGCTAACGGCGCCAATTGCCGGTTGAGCAATGTCGGTTCTTCTTAAAGCTTCTTCCTGCTCTTTCTTTTCTGTTTTTGTTTGAGCCGGCCTGGGATAGATAAAATCGCTTAGCAGTTCAGAATTATTATATTTTTCATTGGCTTTTTCAAGGATGTTAAATGCCTCCGGGAATGTACAGACTAAATCGCGGCCCATTCCTACATACTGGCTACCCTGGCCTGGAAAGATAAATGCGATTTTACCGGGTTTTTCAGGGCCCCCATAAAATATATTCTTCAAATTCCTGTTGTTTTCTCTATCATTATTTTGCCAGTTTGATTCAATTGAATTTGATGCTTCGCTGAGAAGTCCTGAAAAATCATCATACGGATTTCCTAAGGAATTAGATGGTCTTTCAAGAACTAAAAGAAATCTGAATTGATCATCCGGTGAAAAATTTTTTCTGGTTTTTGCTGCTTTAATTGCGAGTTCTTTATATGAGATTCCTTTATTAATGGAGTTTTTTAAGGTGCGAAATTTGTTTTCAACTTCTTCTTTGCTGGAAGCCGATAAAGCAATAATTTCAACTGAACCATCCCAGAAAATTTCATTTTTATTCCGATGGTGTTCTTCCAGTACAATATGAAAATTACTTCCACCAAATCCAAATGCGCTGACCCCGGACCTGCGCGGGTGTTCCTTTTTAGAAAACCATGGCCTTGACTCAGTATTTATGTAAAAGGGTGTATCACTAATACCCAATTTTGGATCAGGCTCGTCAGCTTTTAATGTGGGAGGTAATACTTTGTTATAAAGAGCAAGTGCGGCTTTGATCAGCCCGGCGCTTCCTGCAGCGGCTTTTGTATGCCCAATCATGGATTTTACCGAGCCTAATGCGCATTTATTTGCTTTTTTATCAGACTCATCAAAAAGGCGTTTAAGTGCACTGAACTCAACATTATCTCCGACACGAGTGCCTGTACCATGTGCTTCTACAAGCTCAACAGAATCCGGATCAGTATCAGCATTCTCATAAGCAATGCGAAGGGCTTCCAACTGTCCTTCCGATTTGGGAGAATATATGCTTTGTGATTTTCCATCGCTTGAAGAGCCTATGCCCTTGATGACTGCATAAATTCTATCGCCGTCTCTTTCAGCATCTTCAAGCCTTTTAAGAACCAGTAATCCTATTCCTTCCCCCAAAACAGTTCCGTCCGCATCTTTAGAAAAAGGTCTTGAATCTCCGGTTGGTGAAAGAATGAATGTCCTGGCAAAGCACATGTGCATGAAAATATCGTTTAAAGTATCCAGACCACCGGTGACTACCATGTCTGACCGTCCTGATGAAAGTTCGAGGAGGGCGAGGTAAATAGCTCCCATCGAGCTGGCGCAGGCTGCATCGACAACACAGTTTGTGCCTCCTATGTCAAGACGGTTGCATATTCTTCCTGCAATAACATTCCCCAACAGACCCGGAAAAGAATTCTCCTGCCATGATACATATGAGTCAGATATTTTTTTAATAACTTCTTCTGCTTTATCAGGTTCAATACCTGAATTGTGAAGAGCTTTTCGCCAGATTGGATGCCCCAGCCTTGCAGCCAGCGGAATGGTAAGTTCCTGAGTCCCTGTTGCGCCGAGTATTACGCTTGTCCTGCTATGGCTGAAGTTGGCTTTTCGTCCATAGCCTGCATTTTCAAGCGCCATCCTGGCTGCAAGCAGGCCCAGGATCTGGGAGGTATCAGTTGCTTCAAGAGAAGAAGGAGGCATACCGAATTCAGTAGGATCAAAAGGAACAGCCGAAAGGAATCCCCCTCTTTTACAGTAGATATGGTCTGATTTTTTGGGATCCTTATCAAAGTAATCGTCAGGAGACCAGTGGGTTTCCGGGATATCAGTAATGCCGTCCTCACCCTTAAAAATCAGACGCCAGTATTCATGCAGCCCTGATGCTTTTGGGAAAAAACATCCCATACCAATAATAGCAGTGTGAATATTCTTGATTGATTTTTTCTTATTAGTAGTCAATTGTTATACCTTTATAAGCGGTTCACGGTTCGCAGTTAACGGTTTTTAAAAATAGCCTTTTTTAATGATTCCAGCATGTTTGATAGTAATAGTTCACAACTGATTGCTTTTATGTTTTGATCAACCATTAACTGTAAACTGTGAACCGTAAACCGTAAACCGTTATTTAAGCAGTTCCAAAATTTCTGAAAGCCTCATTGGAGATATTCGGCCAATGTTATTTGGCAATGTAATTTTCTGACTGCAAAGCCAGTTTGCGCGCGTTGCAACAGCAGCTCCAAAAAGGAGGTTCATTGCAACAGTTACTGTTTCCCTGTTTTCATACTTTTCAAGAAAAGAACCCTTTACCCATTCATTAAAAGCACCTATGGCCGGACCACACCATATTTGATAATCGATTTTTCTTGAAAGATCACCTGTTGTCGCCCAGTTTGAACTGCGGCCAAGATATGAACGAAAAATTAGAGCCATCTTGTGTTTTGGATCTTTTTCAGCCCGGATTATCTGGTCTGGATCATTTTTAACAAAAAATTTTTTTGTATTTTCCCATTCATCCTTTAAACTGCATTGGAAAAAATCTTTTTCCAGCATTTTTCTTTGAATCTCAGGTATGTTTTCAAGTCTGTCATATCTACAGTAAAGATCGTACAATTTTGCAGCGCGAAACGGAAACATTGTACCGCGTTTTAATACCTGAACTTTTACACCCATTTCAAACATATCTGCTGCAGGAGCCATAGTTACGTCCGCCTGTCTGGCCTCTGCAAGCATTTGACGAACAGGTTCCGATGTGCCGGCTTCAACACATGCCTGGTTGATAGAGCCGGTTAAAATATAGGCGGCTCCCATGGAAAAGGCTGCTGCTGCTGCTGAGGGTGTAGCAATTCCACCGCCAAGTCCCACACAAAGAGGTCTTTTATACTTATATTTTTCAGCAAGCTCGTCACGAAGCGCAATTATTGTCGGCAATAGAGAAAGAGCCGGCCTGTTATCGGTGTGTCCTCCTGAATCAGCTTCAGCGGTCATATCATCTGCTACCGATATCGACCTTGCAAGAGTTGCTTCTTCTCTTGTAATCATATTCTTGTCGATAAGTTGATAAAGTATTTTATCAGGCGGCGGCGAAAAAAACTTTCCGGCAACTTCGATTCTTGAAACTTTTGCAATGATTTTATTCGGACATACTATATTCCCATCAACATCACGATGGATTCCTTTTACACGGAAATAAACAAGCGGCAGGGTAAGCTCAAGATATGCTGACGCACTTATAAGTCTTATCCCCCGCTTTAAATGCAAATCAACTATAGCTGATTCAAGTTCAGGATTGTTGGGACTGTTTATAAGGTTTAACCCAAAGGGATAGTCATTCATATTCTTTTGAAGTCTATCAATAGCGGATTCTATTTCATCAAGGGAAAGGCCTGCTGCTCCAAAAAATCCCATCATTCCGGCACGTCCTGTTTTTTCTACCATTTCAACTGATGTAATGCCGTTAGCCATTGCTCCTGCAATATATGCATAACGGAGATTATGTGCCTTTTTGAAGTATGGATCACCAAGGTCTTCCGGATGGAGCGGAGGAGCATATGCATATAAAGGAAGGTGGTTATTCTTTGATTCTAATTTATTTCCTATAGTTATAGTACCATCCTGGGAGACGGCAATTCCCCCGTCTATACCTATCAAAAATACAGGATTAGTTACTTTTAATATTGAGTCCTTTATGGCATTATCGCCGAATTTTGGCTCAGTGTTCCCTTTTGTCCACCAGCCGGATATTATTTTGTCAGTGTAGGAGGATTGCATTATTTATTAGATAGATTTCAAGCAATTAAAGATAAAAATTAACCATAAAAATTATAATAATTGTAACAATTTAGCCTTTTGAAAAAGAATCTGACAGGATAACAGGATAAACAAGATTTGTAAGCATTCACAGAAATTAGAAATTTGGCCCTCATGCTTTTGTACGGTTCTTCCCAATTTCCAATTTCAAGTTTCAAGCCGTGAACGGCTACAATAATTTAAATCCTGAATATCTTGTAAATCCTGTCAAAAAATAATATTTAAAACCGCTAAAATGGTACGAATAAGTTAAATTTTAAATATTAATAAATTTAGAGTTTTCTGTCAAGAAAGATAGGAAGAACGCAAAATAATATTTGTTGATTGTTGATTGAAGGTATTCTATTAATTTTATAAAAAGACAGAGCAAAGCGATCCCACAAATCAACAATCAACAATAAATAGGAGGGAATAATGCCAATTGCAACAATTAATATAATACCACTAGGCACAGATAGCCCAAGTGTCGGCAGCTTTGTTGCTGATTGCATAAAAGTTTTAAAAGATGCAGGGGCAAACTTTAAGATGAATGCCATGGGAACTGTTATTGATGGCGATCTGGATGACATCTTAATGCTGGTCAGGAAAATGCACTCGGTTCCATTTGAAAAAGGCATTCAGCGGGTAGTTACTATAGTTTCGATTGATGACCGTCGTGACAAAAAAGTTACATCCTCAGAAAAACTGGAATCACTAATGAAGAGATTGTAGGACAGGTTAATAATAGGTGGAAGGGATCTTCAGCCTTCAGCCTATCCACCTAAGTATTTCCGTAACCGTTTACGGTTGTCGGTTCACGGTTCATGGTTTTTTGCCTGGTTCTCATGCTCCTGCGTGGGAACTCATTGAAGCCCGCAGTTTATGTTCATCCCAAATTATTGAAGAAATTAAACCAGCTTTATGCCTGTTTTTAAAATTTCTTTCACAAATGGATTCTGTAAATTAAAATCATCAGGCGAAAAAGGAATTACTTCTATTTCACTACTTACAGACAGCGTAATCTTTCTTATCTTGTCCTTGTCATTGATTCGATTGCCCCCGAATATATCAGAAACTAAAGCAATATCTATATCGCTCCATTCCTGATAATTCCCTCTTGCATAACTACCAAAAAGTATCGCTTCTTTAATTGGAATATCATTGCGGTTTAACGCTTTAAGATAGTTGTCTATAGTTTTCTTTGTTTTAGCAGGGAGCTGAGCCATTTGTAACATTCCTTAGCCGGGCGGATATAGTTGCAGGCTTTGAATATGTGTTAAATTTCAATAAACAATATCAGTAACCGTTCACGAGGTCAACTGATCCCAGAAATTTCCTTTCATTACGTAACTTCTCCATAAGGGCAAATTACATGATACAAGACTCGCCCCTTTTTTCCCATTCTAACCTTTCCATCCTTTGTGCTATCCTAAAATTATGTAAAAAATGTAATAGAATTTGTGTAATTTGCTTCACAATTTCACATATTTTTCTATGAATTAGCATAGCTATCCTTGCCATATAATCAATGTAACTATTTGATATTTTAAAGTATAATTTCTACAATAGACAAATGGCATAGTTTTTGCTTAACCTTATCCGCAATTCACGGTGAAAGTTGCCCATTAGCACGATATTTGCATCAAATGGTTCTTGTTTAGTTTTTAAATTGATTGTAATCTTTAAATATCGCGGACAACAAGCAGTGTGAAGGGTGAACCATTAGCCTCCACGGTTCCCGCTGTTCGCTTGGATCTTTTGGATTTGTTGCTGTATCCGGATGTTGATGAAAAGGTCGTTCTCCCACCAACCAGGATATTGCCGGAGTTATTGAACGATGGCACTGCCCTACGAGTACACGCCTAACGGTAGTCCATACAAAGCAGTGCAGGTTTGGGAATACTGCCCTGTTTTACTTTGTAAACACCTGGTTTTTCGCTATGTGCTGCCAGAAGACATGATATGTAACTCATTGAAACTATTGACCCGCACTGTTTTGTAGGGACTACCACCGATCCTATTTGAGAAAATCAATGAAGCCGATAAAAAAATGGAGACCAGGTAAAGTAAAAAAAGTGACATTACCTGAATTAACTAACTATATTTTTAATAAAAAGTGGCAATTCCTTAAGTGAATGAGTGCGTTTCTTAACTGAATGCCATTGGCCGGGTAACCGGTGCCTTTACCCGGAAAAGGAGAACCAGTATCCGTGCGTCCCAAATAAACAAATCTTATTCGGGTTCGCGCCTGTCCTTTGCCTTGCCTTTCTCGCTACCGGAATGTCCTTTGAATAGCCCCTCTTCAAAGAATTTGCTTCGATTGTCGATGCTCTCCCAAACTTGAGGTCCCCTACTGAGATGAGTTTGCTCTCAATTCAGAAAAACAAAGAAAGACTGGATAATGCCACGGCAACACTGGTTTGTTAGTTGGTCTCTATAACGGTACGCTTAACCAGCCGGGAAAGCTAACCGATCTTACGCTAAAGATATATTTAATGCTACCTGGATAAAATCGAAAAAATGGCATTGCTTTCCCGGTCTGAGTTAAAGCACTTGTTGGGCGCTGGATTCAGATGATTCAACTGTCTCGATCTCAGATAGCTCGTCTTTCATCCTATGCTCAGCATACCACAAATCATATGCTTGCTGCATGCGCAGCCAGAGATCTGGCCCATTGCCGGCAAACTTGCCAACCCTAAGCGCCATATCCGTTGTAATTGGATGAGTACAGGCTAAAACGCGATGTAATTGCTGTCGAGAAATACCGAGACGTCTTGCAGCTTCGCTTATTGACAGACCAATGGTTGGAAGCACGTCTTCACGCAAAATCTCACCGGGATGAACCGGTGAACGTTTTAAAGGACGCTTAACAAAATATTCTCCCATGACTTCACCTTAGTGATATTGTTCAAGATCGACCCTTAGCGCCTCACCCTCTTCCCACTCAAAAGTGATACACCATGGGCCGTTAACATGGATACTGTAACGTTTAGGTATTCCCTGCAAGCCGTGGAAATTGAATCCAGGTACGTTTAAATCCGTCAATGACTCTGTTTGATCCAAAGCTTCCAAACGTCGCAGGGAGCGTGATTGTAAATCATGTCTTACCCGACGGGAACGGCCCCGCTGGAACAGTTCAGCGAGTCCTTTGTGCTTAAAGCTTTTAATCATTTTTTATATTGTATCATTTATTGTTACAGGGTCAACATTTTTGTTACAGTTGCTTTGCTAAAAATTAAGTAAGATTTGTTTATAAATGGCTACGCCCAACGCCAATCTTGAGGAACGCCGGAGAAAAGGTTTAGGCATCCCAAGTTAAGGGGTTGCGGGACACCCCTAAAATTATAAGATTCTATTCATCCATTAGTGAATATCCATTTTCTGATGCTATTTGCTCTCCACGCTTAGCACTCATACTGACCGCTGGCTGTGAGATATTAAGCTTCGGGGCTAAATCCGCCATTGTAAATCCCAACTCCCTAACCGCCCAGTAACAAAAAAGGCTTCTTGCTTTGACTTTTACCGGCTGCTTTCCAAGCTTAAATATATCTTCCGGGTTAATTGAAAAAATCTTAGCCACTCTATCAGAAAGTTTATCTATGTTATAACCCTTTGACTTTAATTAATATTTTCGTTCAAGAGCTTCATCGGCAGCCCTTAAAACCCTTTCAACGAAATCAGAATCGCCAAGCACACGCTCATCACTTTTAAAGTGAATGTTTGCCCGCCGGAGGGACTTGAGCACAATCCAGCCGCCACTGCTTCGGATGAGTCCGCCTCCGGTTAGATCAGGGCGCTTTCCTTCTTGGATGCCTTTCTGAACGAATATTTTGTAACGGCGTCGCGCAGTTGATCTCTTGCCATCGAACAGTTTCAGAACATAACCATCATCTTGCCAATCTTTTTTTTTTTTCCTATAATAACGGCGTGCCCGCAAAAAGAATATTTGTCCAGTGCTTTTATGTCCGTAACTAGCCCGGCTCGAATCGGATTAAGGTGAATATACCGGACAAGTTCCAATAGGTAGGTATCTTCTTGACACAAAATAGATTTATAACGGTTCTGAAAAAGCCGGCCGCTTCGACGATGTCGACGGTTATAATTCATGGCATGTCCGGTTAGAAGCCTGCGCATAACAGTGGAAAGCGGACAAGCACCTGTGCGCAATAAAAGGTGAAAGTGGTTGGGAATCAGAGCCCATGAAAAACATTTTGTATCGGTTTCTAAAAGCACCTTTCCCAGCCGATCCAAAAAATTAATCCTGTCGACGTCGTCATTAAATATTTTTCTTCGCTCGATGCCTCTTACAATAATATGATGAAGAGCACCAGGAGCATCAATACGGGCTTTACGTGGCATGACAGGGCCGTAGCATATATCAGATAAAATAGAAACTTATAATTTTAGGGGCGTCCCGCAACCATAATTTTAGGGGCGTCCCGCAACCATAATTTTAGGGGCGTCCCGCAACCCAGGTGCCTCAATGCGCACTTCCATGCCCGGGAAGACGGCTTTATCCAACTCAAGCTTGTTGTCAGACACAAATCGACGAAATTCAAGATACCCATCGAAGGTCCAATAGTCCATAATTGCAAAGGCGACCGGTTCAGATTTGACGATTGCGTCGTACATTGATTGGAGCGCAGTCGCTTTCTCGTTCAGTGACATTTCGAACAGTCTTTTCCCACCATTCCAATGAAAAGATGCCGATGAATGCACGTGCAAGTCCCACTTATTCCATTCAGACCCGCGGGGGTACTTGTCGTATTCGCTCATACATGCCTCTGTGCGTTTGACGGTAATTTGGAGGGCCGCCGGTCTATTTCTCACGCAGTGTCTTCACTATAGACCTTGCGGCCATAACCAGTTAGTATATAGTTTCTCTGTATAATATCAAATTTAAAACCTCTTGACGAGTAAATGTTGCTTTTCTTATAATTTTCGAGCTGAATAACTATAATTTTGTAGTATTATAAGATACCTCAGACCCCGTTCCACTTTTTATGCGTTTTTTTAAAACAGCTTCATCTGTCCTGGGCATCGGCTTTTTGTTTCTTTTTGGTTTTTCCTTTTGCGTGCAGGCCGGCTTTGACTTCCTGTTCATGGATTTCGTGGTTTAGTTTTAGCAGGCGCTTTAGGACTTCTTTTCTGGCGTCTGGTGAAATTGGCCGTAGGGAATATATAACCCCCAAACCAAAGGACACTGGCTACCATTCATTTAATAGAATTTTTCTTTTCTCATCAGCATTGAGAACATTCGAACATGAATCCCAGTCTATTTCGGTTATCTGGTTGTATCTTTCATCAAAGGGGTGTTTCGGTTTAACCGAGTCTATCAACTTCTTTGCATTTTCTATTTCGCCATTGGCGACATCTATCCAAACATCCTCTAATACGTCTGGAATTTGTCCAAAAAGATCATAAATATCCTCTAAACGATCTGATAGTAACTCGTGAACGCGATCTTCAACAGAGTCGCGATATCTCATGTTATAAACATACACTTTATCTCGTATCTGGCCTATTCGTTGAATACGCCCTTTTCTCTGCTCAAGACGAGTTGGATTCCAGGGCAAGTCAAGATTAATAAGAGTCCCTAATCTCTGAAGGTTCAATCCTTCGCTGGCTGCGTCTGTTCCAAGCAGGAGGCGCAACTGTCCTTGTCGAACTTTTTCTTTCAGATCATCCCTTGATACTTTTTTATAGTCACCGGACAGGATAATACCTGAATTATTACCTCCCGCATAAATACCAACTGGTTCATCAGGGAAATCACCGGAAAGCTGGTTTGCCAGCCACCAGATAGAGTCAAAGTATTGTGAGAACACAATGCATCCGAATTCAAGCCAGTTCTTGTCAACTATATATTCTACAACCTTCTGATATTTTGGATCGCGCTCCTGATTGCTCTCAAGCGCTTTAAGACAACGTTCCAGAAGAGACCGTTCAGCTCCGCTCAGATCTTTCATATTACTAGTTTCATTTTTGATAATCTGGTAATCATCATCTTCCTCAAAGAGCGATGCGTCAATAATGCAGGATTCGTTGCCCCACTCATTCAGCATCTTTTCAGTGGTCTGTCGGCCGGCATAAATAGTGCTGCCGATTCTCCTTAATAAAAGTGTTTTCAAGAAACCAGCCCCTTTTACTCTTTGCCCGAGAAGCGAACAAAATTCTTCTGCGTCATTATAAGCATCCTGTAAATAAGGCGGCAGAGGAAGCGAATCAATGCTGTCTTCACCAAATAACTTTACCTTGACTGGCTTGAGATAGGGTTCTCCTGTTGATGGATCAATGGTCTGCTCAAGGAAATCCCGTGTTCTTCTTACAATATGCCGAATAAACGGATTATGTTCTCGTCCAAATCCTGGAATTACACTTCTTAGACGTGTAATTTCAGTGGGTCTCAAAAAATCAAGACTATCGCCATCAGCAACAAAGTCTTTGCCCTTCAACCCTAAATTCCTTCTAAGATTCCTGAAAACAATGCCTTCGGCTTCCGGAGGCATCGGGTTTCTAAGCCATCGCCAGGCTTCTCCGAGTTCATCGGGTATTTCAGAATCTCCCATGATAACAGGTATTGCTTTATGCGGTTTTTGCCACTCCGACCATTTAGTGCCCAATACCTGATCATTGCCCTCTGCAAGAATTTTTAAAAGATCCCATGCTTCAATCGGGTGGAGCTGAACAGGTGTTGCGGTGGCCAGAAGCATGCTTTTTGTCCTCGGACTCATTTCACATAAAAAGCGCATCAGATTGTTCGGATCAGCTTTTTCAAAAACGCTTTGATCACTTATTTTCCTGCGCCTTGCCCTGTGTGCTTCATCAATGACAATGCATTCAAATTTCATGGACTTCAGGTATTCCATAGTTTCAGAGCCCGAAGTTATAAGCCCTTGTGATATAATACCGATCTTGCGCGGGCATTTTTTTATGGATTCAATTCCTCTTGAAGGATGGATAATGCTCTGCTCGTCCATCCAGTCTTTTCCATTCCATACTGCAGAAGGTATTCCCAGAAGGTTTCGCAATTCATCCTGCCATTGAATCAAAAGTTGTTTCGGAGCGATTATTAGAACAGGTTTTTCGCCATATAATGCCATCAGCATGGCGCTTAGTGCGAGCTGAACAGTTTTCCCCAGCCCGACCTGATCTGCCAGGACAAATCTTGCACCTTCATTCAGATGAGCGTCATAGGCAAGTTTTATAAAGTATTTCTGATGCGCCCAAAGCCCATATTCTCTGCGGTAAACCGGTGTTTCGATTACACCGGAAGCAGGATCGCTTTCAGGATTATCCTTCCAGGAATCTATGGATATTTCGTTTCGATTGGCAAGACGTTTAATGTCGCTGATAACAAAATCACTTAAGGAAATGGCCAGCGGGTGAAACCACAAGGCATCAAATTCATCCTGTGTCCACTTTACCGCTTCGATGGAATCATCTTCCCATACTAATTCGTAATTCAGTTTCCAGGCAGAAAGGCTTTCGTTGGCGCTTCCCATAAAACAGGTTTGACTTCCGTCATTATATTGAATAACACCGGCCTTACCATGGATCAGCCCAAAAGCCTCATCAGGAAGAACCCTGATTTCAAGTTTACCGCTTTTGATAAACTGATATAACCGGCTGAAACGATCTTTTGAAGACTCACCGAGCTTTTCAGGGTTTCCTTCACACCATGATCTGCGCATAGCCTGTTGAGCTGCTTTGGCTGTTTTTGCATCTTCAGAATCAATATCGGAATTACAGACGACACGGATATTGCCATCCATGTTTTCAAGTTTTTCTCCGGCAACCTCCAACATGGATGAACGAAAATATCCGGCAATACGATCATAGGAAACAGCGCCTTTCAAGCGGTCGTTTATAAAGGATGCATCAAGTTTCTGGAGGCGTGATGAAAAACGCCTTATCATGATTCTTTCTCCCTGTTTTTTTCTTTCAGTCACATAAGAATCTAATTGTTTGTTATTTAATTTACAATTATATCTATAAGTTAAATGCAAACAAGCTAATTAATCTGCTTTCACATTATGCTCCAGTCACATGCCAGTCACATAAAATTTATGCCCAAAAAGGAACATATTTAAACTGTTTTTTTGACAGATTTTCAGGATCGTGCCGTTTAATCAAATTTTTCTCAAGTGTATCTGCAATAATTCTTGAAGCCATTGAATAATTCTTTTTTGCTATCGAAAATCGTTCTCGCAATGATGTATTTGTCAGAAAATTATTTGAAACGTATCGTAAACAAGCATGCTGGTAACAAGCCCTGATGCGGTCAGATTTATCCATTTTTGCAAAATCTTTATGTGCATATAAAATGGCTTTTGTGTGATTAGAAGTAACGGTAAATTCCGGAGCAGGAAGCTGAAAAAGTTCCACCTGAAAAATTACTTTATCAATTCCGCTGCCTCTTTCTTCACAAATATTTATTCTTCTCATAAATGAAGCTAATGCTTCATTCCTTGATTGCGGTGGTTCGTCAATAAAACGTAAAGTGTCAATTAAAGGAATACCAGGGTTGGTTATTTCTATTCGGTCAGAAAAAATTTCTACCATGGGGCCTGTACCCCTGAGAGTAAAATCCTGGTGGATAACGGCATTGGCAACCAGTTCACGAATCGCTATTTCAGGATACATGCGGACACTTTTCCGCAGTGCATGATCGATAAATTCATTTTCCGGCAAAAGGTTGTTTATAAAAGATATCGCACCTTCAAAGCCTGGACCATAACCTTTAACCACGGATTGTTCCCTGATTGTTTCAACACGATTTGAATTTTTGTAAACAATTACACGAATTAATTTACGAGATATCCGCTCAAATGAATTTAAATCCCTGGCAAACATAACCCCGCCAAGATTTGTTATATCAAATAGCCCACCATCCTTTCTAATTATCATTTTTTCAGACGATAATTTTTCTAAAATACCTTCTTTATTGTCAGGCAACGGTTGATTGGTCAGATCAAAATAGGCTGGATAATCCAGCAGCTTCAGGACTTCATCTGAAGTTGCATTTTGTTTTGCCACCTGCAATTCAAATGGGATGCGCTCAAACAAATTCCATAGTTGCCTTTCTTTTTCAGGAAATTCTTTTAATGCTTTTTTGTAGCTTCCAATTCTGACGTACTCAATCCCCTTAAAGCTTACCGGACGATGGCTCGCGCATGGAATTTCAAAGATCACAATCGGTTTTTCATCATATGTGAATTCATAAATTTTAAAATCAATTCGAGGTGAAAGAAGAATTGAAAGCCAACTTTCAAGTTCCTGGTTTCCTTTTTTTGCTTGGCGGGGTTTGAATACAGTGCCGCATACAAGATGATGTGCATCCTCTATGCCCCAGACAATATATCCAAAAGGTTTCTCACTGATTGCAGCCGAATTTGAAAGCGCGGACAAATATTCACCAATAGATTGAGGATCGGTAAAACTACATTTAAATTCCAGCCATTCCGTTTCATTCGGCATGGCGATAAATTCTCGAACGAGACTTCTTACGTATTGAGGATTCATGCTTACAGCCTGCCTCCATGGTCGTTTTCTACTGCTCCGGCAAGACGCAGGGCTGCGTCTGCGTCTTTTTCCCAATGGGTCATATGGGGGATATGATTCAATTTTGATAAATATTTCAGTATTGCGATAATCGATTTACGCTGGTTCCAGTATTCTTTGATCTCGGTATGCAACCAGTTCAAACCTTCACGGGCATCTTCCGCGCGAACGGTTTCATGTATGGCGAAAAGCAGGTTTCGTACAAGTGATCCGGAAAAACCGGTTCCTGATAAACCTGCTTTTTTGAACTCCGTTCCGGTTTTAAATCTAACTGCATTGGCCTTTGTGCCGGCAAACATAAACGTATAATCACGGACACCAAAGCCCCTGGCCAGTTCCTGGTATGCCCCGGATCGTGCCTCCATATGTTTTTCCAGCTCCAGCCCTTTCAAATAGAGTCTTTCCGGCGCTGAAATGTTTTTCCAGTTCCGGCGGTCGATTCCTGAGGGAACAAGATGATCTGATGCAATTTCAACAGCCCGGTCAATGACCTTTTCAAACGCTGTTTTTTCGCCGGGCTCCCGCTGCCTGAAAAGCTCATGCCGAATATCCCGGCCCTCAATATCACCATACTGCGTCAAGACCCTTAAGGCAGCAGCGTAAGCCGCAAGCTGGTAATCGGTATCTGCAAAATTGGGCTCATCCTTATCATCCAGCTCAATCATATAATCAAGCTGTTGTCGAACCTCGTCTTCGATTTCAGGATAGATTTCATCAAGAAAGGCCATTTTGTTGGACAAGCGTTTGCGAAGAATCAACAGGACTGTTCCCTGAACATAGTTACCTTTTTTAAGTCCTGATGATGTTTCTGTGGCTATAGTCCAGGCCGCGGTAACTTTAAGACCCGCCGCCCATAAAATCATGGCAAGGTCTGCCCAGACCGATGAGTCCTGATGGGTAAACTGCACCATCTGTATTCCGTTGTCCGGCATATGGTTTGTAAGATTTTTATAGATTTCAACCATGGCGCGTTTGAAATCTTTGCCTGAACCTCGGACAGCCAGAGCTTTTCTGGTGTCAGTGTACCAGTTGGGGAATGCTTTTGGGATATGTTTTTCATACCAGGCAAGGAAAAATTCGGTTAATTCATGATAGTTTATGGCATCGGCGTATGGGGGGTCTGTTATCCATAAGTCAATATCTTCTGAAAGATGGCGTGCGTCACTTGGAGCTATATTATCTTTTGCCGAAAAAATAATTTTTGATGCTAATCTTCTCGTTGATTCTGTCCAAATTGACTTGGAATATATAAAACTACGAGCACCGTAAGTAAAAAGGGTATTTAAAGCCTGATTAGAAAAAGTTTGAGATATGCTCTCCTTTCCAGCAGCTGAATACCAAATAGTCATACGTGAATTCGAGTTTGTAAGCTTTCCAACATCAAGCAATGGGAAAATTAAATTCATATCGAATTTTGATGCCAATACCCCATTTATCAACAACTGTCTCGGATTAAAAAGATGATGCCAGTGAGTCCAGCCGCGTGTTCTGATGGGTTCTTCTGTTTTAACCCCACCCCGTTCAATCTTCCGACACGGTATATACCCCTTCTCCTGCCACTCACCAAACCGCTCCCGCAACAGTTTCAGCACCCGCTTCTCACGTTTTATATCATCTTCTGTTACAGAGCAGTAATGTCTTCTTGTCTTTTCAACGAGCTTGCCCTGCCTGTTTTTCTCAAGATACGTCTCCACCCACCTCACACAGTATAGCCGCTCCTGAAACACGTCATCCAGCCTGGGCACAAGATCGTCATTTTCCCAGAGTCTTAAGCCATATATGGTTTTGCCGTCTATCTTCCGGTCTCCGCGAATCCCTGAGATGGAAAATTCCTCATCTGTCTCAGGGCAGACCAACCTGCTGTTGCGAACAGTCCCTTTTTTTGCTTTGGCCATGGTCTCTTTATCTGCGCCCGTTACTATTTCTATGCCATATTTTTTTTCGGCGTCATTTCTTTTCAATACAGCACAGACATTGTATTTTTCGCTGATAACCCATGAGGGGGCAAGGGGGAGCATCAGCCCTGTTGCCGGGCATCTAACTTCAACACAGTAAAGGTATGCATCCGCGCGCCAGCCTTTGTCATTGTGTTCAATCTCCCACTTTGTGATCTGTTTATCAGCAGCCTCGTATGCTTTTTTTTGAGCCTCCTGAACCTGTTTCTGTATTTTTTCCCCTCCGCCTATCAGATGGATTGAAGCCCATGTAAGCATGGCCGCAACCGGATTAAGATCAGAGCCAAACGCTTCACATCCGAGCCGCGCAGCCTCAAAAGGAATTGATCCTCCCCCGCAAAAACAGTCGCCGACTTTTGGCGTATGGCCGAATCTTCTTTGCCCAAGCTCTGCAACCAGTTCCTGAATGTTTTTTGCATCTGTCCCAAGATGTGTATTTATTTCCAGCCAGGCTTCTTCGCCTGGGCCGTCAATCTGTTCAGGCCGGTCGCAGTATGTAAGCTTTTTATCATATGAAAGCTGATCAAATACTTTGCGAAGAACCTGTTCTTTTTCTTCAGGACTAAGCCCTGTTGACCAGGTATGTTTTAAATTGCCTTCCTGATCAGTTATAAGTTCATTCCATTCTTCTTCTGAAAGGCTGGCCTGAATAACTCCGGCAGGAATCGATTTTGACCGGCGTTGCCACAGGCCGTCATCATCCATGGTGAGAATTTTTAAAAAAATATCCTGATCTTTTTGGGGGTCATCAGACACAGGCATGAGCATTCCGATTATAGACGCTCTGATCAGAATTAACGGTTTTCGTCCCCACCATTTGCCAAAACCTGTCAAGGTCTGGCTTGAACCTGCCTTTCTTTCCTTATAACTCTCCTTTGAAATTCTTGACACTGGAAACTGATCTTCAATAAAAACCCGATCGTTCATTGATATTCCTTATCTGAATATTCCGCTGAAAAGTGACTTCTGAAATTTTTCTCTGCGTTTTAGCATGGCCTGGTCAGAAACCGGATTTTCCGTTAATGCAAATCGAATCGCCTTTCTCCACCCTTTGTTGCGATCATTAAGCGCATGACCTGTGGAGGCATTGGTCATGGTATAAAGCCACCACCGTTCTTCAGGGGCAAGTCCAAGCCAGTTGCGAACAGCCGTACTGATCAGCACTGGGTCGCAGTCTTCAATGGCCCAGGCAAGCAGTACGAGTTCCTTGCCAAGAGTTCGCTCCAGGTGGATCTGCCCTTTCTTTTTCCATTTGCCGGGTTCAATGCCGTAAGTCCGAAGGCGGCGGTTGAATTCCGCCTTTGTTTCTTCGGCAATATCATCCCACATGAAGCGTTTCAGAATCACTTTAATATGGGCATTTTCATTATTTAACGATGTATAGATTTCTTTGCCTTTTTCAGGTTTTTGCCACTCAAAATGCTCGGAAATTATAACCTCAGCGCCTTTTGCCCGAGAGGCCGGAATTGTAACCAGAAAATAATGGTCCGTGAGATCAGGATTATAACCAAACCCCAGCATGTTCTGTTTTTTTTTCGTCATAATTGATTTGTTTATTTATTGGCTGACTTCGCCTGGAGACAGACTGCTTCTTGCGTCGGCAATCCAGTCAAGCAGAAGCTGAGCTTTGTCAAATTCCAGCCGTTCGATGTTTAAAAAAAACTGACTGCCGCTCATAATTTCCTGGAGCTGTTTAACAACATTATCAAAGTGTTCTCCGGAAAGCGCAAAACTGTCTGCAGCAGTATAACTGATATCCTGATCATTATTATTGGATCGAATATCTATTGTGACGCCATATGCTTTGCCTTCAAATTTTTTAAGTCTTTTCATGAATGCGTATGCATCTCTTGTTGTCAGGTTGGCATGTCTTCGCTTCCAGACCACTTTTATTGATGGATCCAGCTTAACAGTCTTCTTCCTGTAATCATTAACATTTATCTTTTCTTGAGCAGACGACACACCATTACGCTGAGCAATAGCAAGCACAAATGGGCTTGTTTTAGGAACTGGAAACGGTGCATCATAGGCAGCGCCCATTGTTTTGGGGTTGGATCCGTCTGTTGTGTACCTGGTATCCGCATTAGGGCTGGCCTTAAGTTCAACCATCCAGTCATTGCCTTGCTGAAATACACGATGTTTAAGGGTAATTGCGTTTGTCCATGTTTCCAGGCCACCTTGTTTATGCTTGCCTGTAGAATCGATACAGATGAATTTACACTTTAAGTCGCTGATTTTTACATTGTTGAACGAATCAAGCTTCATTGACGATGTTGTAGGTTCAGCTCCGCCTGTCTCGTAATATACGATATCTCCATGCACAGGAGTAATTTTAAGTGTAGCTTCACCGGTGTCATCGTTTCTTGACATCTTCTGTACCAGTACTTCGGTTTTTGGGGGAGGAAATGGGCCTTTGTTAATAACGCCCCCTTCATCCCTCCATATATCCTGGCTTATGGATGTCTCTTTGAGCGTATCCAATGCATCCGGTCGATGGAACTGCCAGGTCGTAAGCGTGGCGGCCCGCCGTTTTATCTCTGACCACTGAGACCTTTGCTGCCCGCCAAAAAGGCGTGCCTCGCATTTTTTTCTGAACGTGTCTCCAGTGATCTCACCTGTGAATTTCTGAACCTTTTCAAGTGTGTGACGAATGAGTTTTTCGCCATCAAACTGATTATCACTGAACTGAATTCTACAGTCAGTTGTGCGAAATCCATTTTTTGACGGATATACCAGTGTTGTAAAAGCCTCCTGGATAGCGCTTCGCAAGCTAAGAATGATTTTATCACGGCTTGTTTGAGCCTGGATGCGCTGCGGGTCTTTATCAGACAGCCTCTCAGCGTCAAATTCATCAATAATGGACTGTATTGCCCGATATTGAGCGGCCTGGTCCACAACACGGTCCAGGATATTTTCATGATTTCCGGTTAGAAAAACAATTCTGTTTTTGTATTCAATATCGTTTGCAAATTTATCCCAGTCCTTACTCAATTTTGTTGCGCCTGCTATGTTGCTGGTTGGTTCTGTTATAATGAGGCTGACTCTATTCACATCAATATCAACCTCATCAACAGCAGGAATAATTTCAATCTTCTGGTAACAGTCTTTTTGTTCAGGTGAAAACAAAGACCTTAGATATTCCCTCAGCTCTTTTAGACAGGATTGCCGGTTGTAGCCAGTAGCAATTGAGTGCAGTTTGGCTGCCAGGTTCTGGGTGTTTTTATAAAAGAGCCTTCCATCTGCGCTGGTGTGCAGATACCATGCCTGTGTGGGGAGATAATCAACAATATACTTTTTTACTTTGGAGATGTCACGGCCCGGCGCACAGAGATATCCCATAATATCACCTTCACGAAGGCCATGTGTGGCGCCGGGAATATTGGCAAGGGATGCCACAAGAATAAGCTTTGATACATCCTGGGCGTCTGTACCGGAGCCAAGTCGCTGATCAAGTTCCTCTGCAACCGAATGACTGGCTTTGGCAATATCGTGAGTTATTGCCTCGCTTAAAGTCGGGTTAATGGTTTTTATTTCCGAAAAGACCTCTTCATTGTTTAAATCCAGATCATATGGATGAACAAGCATGGTTTCATCCGCTCGTCCGGTTTTATACAGACTGGATACAATAACGCGCATCAGCCGAATCAGCCCTCTTGTCTGCTGAAACCCGGGGTTTTCTTTGAATCTTGCATAAAGGTCGCGGATTACAAAATGAAAAGGATAGGACTCAATAATCTGTGCCGCATAAGAATCCGGAGACGCGTTGGTTACATCCATCTCTTTTGCATTTTTAACAGCCGATGCATATTTATTGGCAACCTTTTTTATTGTAACTTCATCCGGTAGCGTCTCGAACAATCTGGTTCTTAAAATATGGTAGAGTTCATCGCCGTGAGTATTAACCGGCTCTATTCTGAGCGCTGAACGGTTCGTCTCTTTCTGGAGATTTTCAAGCGCTTTGTTTATCTGAGCGCTTCCTCCCTCATATGTAGCCGTAAGATCGGACATAATGACGCAGACATTGGAAAGTTCCGTTTTATTAACTGCAACAAGAAGATTTGAAAGAGCGGTTGTCGTGACAACCGCAAGATCGCTGTTGCCAATCTCCTTCGATTTGGCATACTCCATATAAGGAGGCAGTTCATCCAGCATGATTACCGTGGGTTCATCCTTTAACAGGTTAATCCATGCAGTTACACCCGGGGGCTGTAACGGTGCATAATAATTGTTGAACAGCTCTTTTTTACCCAACTGCTCGGCAATTGCTCCCCATATTCCAAGGGATGCGTCGGACTGCCTTCCGGTAAAGCCAACTACTCTTACGTTGCCAAGTGTTGCTCCAGGACTGTTTTTGCCCAGTATTTTCCTGCGAAGTTCGGGATCTTGGGCAAGCAAACCCAAGGCTATCATATTATGCGTCTTGCCTCCGCCCATTGCCTGGGCAAGTAAAAATGTAGAGGCTTGATCTATCGATCCTTCCAACCTGCTGAATGTTTTTTCCAAAAGGGTCTTCATGCCTGAGGTTATAAAATTTTCCTCAAAAAAATCTTCAGCATCAATTTTAGACTCCATAAGATCTGAAAGATCCAGCACAACATCACGTCTGTCCCTGTTAAAAACGCTCTCACGCGGTGTGCATGAAGTTTTTAGATACATTTTTCGTCCTCTAATTAATAATTATTGAATTATTTGTTTCTCTTCCTTGAATGATTACAACTTCTAATTATTACAGTAGTGACAGAGTGCAGAAAGAATTAGAAAACAGCAAAATCCTGAAGCATATTTAGTTATCCTAACACACGGTAAATAGTCAACAATATTAACAAACCACAACCCACCGCCTAAAAAAACAGAAGGATATTTTGAACGACGCACCACCCTAATGTTCACATCACCATCCTGAATTTGAAATCAACTACCTGATGGATCTTTTTAAAATCGGAGATATTTGCCGTCACAACTACCGCCCCTATCTGCCTTGCAAGCAATGCAATGGAGACGTCGTTGTATATATGAGGATTTGCCGGATCAAGCCTGCCGGAAGAACGAAGCTTCTGACTTACCCTTCCAATCAAGAGCTGTGTAGCAGATGAGGGGACTACAAGTCTTCCTAATT
>Ga0255423_10046_pt1 | contig 21401 bp, 19 predicted proteins | sample ANMaggSeSYBR02H3_FD_182659 | JGI IMG/M metagenome (GOLD analysis project Ga0255423, IMG submission 182659) | Sediment cell enrichment communities from methane seep in Santa Monica Basin, California, United Staets - ANME aggregate JGI... | ecosystem: Environmental > Aquatic > Marine > Cold seeps >...
GCAGTTGAAATATCGAGTGAGCAAACCGTAAGGGGCGCTTATCGTGTAGTGGGATTCAGCAGAGGGCGGTAAGCCAGGGAAACGAGCCGTGAACACCACGGAGGACTCACCCCGGTGAAGGCCCGAACGGTGCCACCTGCCGAATGGCAGGGGTAAATGAGAGTGGCAAATAGGAGGTATTTCTAATGTGCTAATTGAGGCACATTGCGTAGTATTATCCAAAAGCCCGACAGAACAGATTCTTCTTAAGTAGTAACGTTCTTGAGAGGGACAACACGGAATGTGAGGACAAGTATGAACTTGAATGCACAGGAAGTGCCTGCCATTCATGCGGATAACCGTGTCGAGTTTGGTTAGAAGCAAATTGGTGGGAGAATAAGTGGTTTCAATCACTTGTTCTTATGTTCCCCTGGATCTGATTCTGCCTGATCAGCCGAACCGCGCAGTACGGACCCGTATGCTGCGTGGTGTGGGAGGGGCGCTTAGTGAAGGGCGTCCCTATCCCGATCGCCCCTCTTTACGTCGGAGAGTATGCCCCTTTGTGTGGTGCGCTCTTCTTTTCGGACATTGTCAGCTTTGTCAACTTAATTACCAACCGAAGGGCCTCGTTTACAGCCTTATCATTTGGAAAAGTATCCATTACATCTCTGTCCAATAGAACCAAATTGGTACCTTCCTGGAAACGGTCTGCATATTTGCCTTGGACACCGTTTTTGAGCAGTTCACGGAGATCGTATTCAGGACGAAGATCGTCACTTTTGTCGTCTTTGGATTTCTTCTTCATATGCCTCTCGCTCTGCACGGGTAAGCCGTCGTGCACTTATGATGCGGATTCTCTCGCCACGTTCAGTATGAGCTACCATCAGAAGCCTGACTGCGGTCGAGAATCCAAAAGTTATAAACCGATCTTCCTCATCGGAATGATCAGGATCAAAAATAGTGATATCCAACGGGTCCCGCAAGACAGTAGCAGCTTCTCGAAAAGCAATGCCGTGCTTCCTCAAGTTCATCTTTGCTTTGGCGGGATCCCATTCGAATTGTATCATTTCTTAAAGGGGCAATTTAAATGTTAAGAAATAAATCAACGATATTAGCTATCCAAATATTATTTCTTGATTTGCATCGTATATGAATATGACGCTATTTTTCATAAAAAAGTAAGAAGACTGTTAGATCAGGCAAGCGACGTCATTTTTTCCTTTAATATATAGTTTTCGGCTAAATATCAAATTCAAAAACACTTAATAATCGCCATTTAAATTATTATATATTCAGGCGGGGATTGCAAGTTAATGTCAACTATGTTAATTTTATTGTAGTTGTTCTCGGCTTGAAATTAGAAAGTAGAAATTGGGAAGAACAGTGCAAAAGCATGAAGGCCAAGTTTCCAATTTCTAATTTCAATGTTCCGTGAACGCTTACATTTTATTTTAGGTTTCAATTTATTGCGAGCAATTTCAATAAGATTTTGCTAAATATTAAGCTTGAGTTTTCAAAAGGAGATATGTGTGCATAAAGTTTTATTCCTTCCTCACAATAAAGAAATAATGGTTAAGGATGGAGAAAACCTCATCCGTGCCGCCATGGAAGCGGGAGTACATATTAATGCCTCATGCGGTGGGGAGGGTGTTTGTGGAAAATGCCGGGTCATCATTGAAGAAGGAAAAGTTGACGGAGGAATATCTGAGAAATTAAACGAAGAGGATATTTCCAAAGGATACCGCCAGGCCTGCTTGAGCACCATAATAAGCGATATAGTTGTCCGTGTTCCCATAGAATCAGAGATAGATGCCGGCGTGCTTAATATGCAGAGTACCCCGCGGCGGGCTGCACTTATAAAGGAAATAAATCTGGAGGATTTAAAAGAAAAAGGTCTTTTCATACCTCCTGTAGAGAAAAAATACCTTAAACTTTCTGAGCCGACCGCCCAAAACAACAGACCGGATGTAACCAGAATAGTCAGCCATCTTAGAAAAAATTATAATAAGCACCATCTGGAAATTGAGCTTTCTGTTATTCGAAAAGTACCGGACGTAATAAGAGAAAATGGTTTTAAATTTACTGTGACAATAGCTAATCCTGTCCGGGAAAGTGGCCTTATACGTATTATAAATATTCAGCCCGGTAATACCACTGACGAGAATTTTGCAATTGCCATGGATATTGGCACTACAACAATATATGGCCAATTGATTGATCTTAAAACCGGCTGTGTCCTGTCAAATTATGGCGATTTTAATGGACAGATAAGTTATGGCGAAGATGTTATAAGCAGAATTGTGTATGCCGAAAAACCAGGAGGACTGGAAAAACTTCATAATGTTGTTATACAATCTATTAACAAGATAATAGACCGAATAATAAAACAGGCCGATGTTGATACTGACGATATTTCGGCTATAACGCTGGCAGGAAACACAACCATGACCCAGCTCTTGCTGAAGGTTAATCCCAAATATATAAGACGTTCTCCATACGTTCCAGCCACAGCTTTATATCCGCCGATAAAAGCGGTAGCTTTGGGAATAAATTTAAGTGACCATGTTACAGCACTGGTTTATCCTAATGTCTCAAGCTATGTGGGCGGAGATATTGTAGCCGGCGTCATGGGATCGGGGATGTACCTTTCTGAGGAAATTACTCTTTACATGGATATAGGGACTAATGCGGAAATCGTTATCGGCAACAAAGATTGGCTTGCCTGTGCTGCCTGTTCTGCGGGTCCGGCATTTGAAGGAGGCGGCATCAAATTTGGAATGCGTGCCACAAAAGGAGCTATCGAAGATTTTTCCATAGATCCTTTTACCCTGGAGCCCATGAACATAACTATTGGGAATGTCAGGCCAAAAGGCATCTGCGGTTCAGGGCTTATCAATATAGTGGCAACTATGTTTGAAATGGGTATTATTGATAATCTTGGTAAATTTAACCACGAACTTGATACAAATCGCATACGTCAGGTTGATGGAATATATGAATATGTACTTGCTTTCGCTCATTTAACCCGGATAGATAGAGATATTGTTCTCACAGAGCCGGATATAAATAACCTTATACGGGCAAAGGGCGCCATGTACAGCGGATGTATGACTCTTCTTGAAGAGGTGGGTCTCAGTATTAATAATATTGACCGTATTATTCTGGCCGGAGGTTTTGGAAGCTATGTAGATTTGGAAAAGGCCATGATCATAGGACTGTTGCCTGAAATAGATCCTGATAAAGTTACTTTTATCGGCAACGGATCGCTCATGGGGGCAAAAATAAGTTTGCTCACAAACCGCATCAGAAAAGATGTGGTAGAGGTGGCAAGAAAAATGACAAACTTCGAGCTTTCGGAAACCGCCTCTTTTATGGACAATTACGTGGCCTCTCTTTTTTTACCTCACACAAATATAAGTCTTTTTCCAAAACTAAGAACGCGCCTTGAAGCTCGAAAGAAAGGAGAGGGGGTTTGAAAATAAAGTCAAAGGCCCTTGAAGTAAATATAGCCGACTATCATATTGATGTCGCTATAGATGCCAAATATTCAGTCCTTCAGGAAGTCATGTCTAAGTATTATGGGCTTATGGATGGATTGAATACCTTTCTTAAAGAGCTTTCTCATCCCTACAAAAATTGGAAATTTATTATACAGGAAGCAAGAAGTTATTCTCTGGACTATTTCTATCTTTTAAAAAACCATCCAAAAGGCCATGAAGCTGCAGCTCTTTTTGTAAATATTTTTACGACCGCAATTAAATCAAGTGACGAAAAAGACACAAAAGCCGACGGGGCTGACAATTTGCTAGTCTTTCTGCAGAAAATCATTAAAGACTCCGGCCCTGATATCAAAAGATTTATGCCGGTAATCAATGACTCATTTGATCACATCAGGAATTACAATGATGAAATCTTTTTCCTTTTTATTAAAAGTTTCTATCAAATTAAAAAGCCGGCCAAAGACCTTTTAACATGTTCATCTGAAATAAATATAAGCTATAAGCCAATCAATCTGCTTTTATTAAAATATTTTAAGCACTCATATTCATACTGGCTGAGCGAGGAAGACCCTCAGACCTGGTTTGAAAAAGAAACGGATATAATTGATAACGACTTGGATTTAAAAGAAATTTTTAATGGAATATCCCATGACCAAATTAAACAATGGAATCTCGATCTGGATGATATTGCCCGGGAAAAAGAAATTGATTCTGAAGAACTTTTAAAAAGCCTCCTGCAACTGCCCGGATACAAAGAAATTGCTGAAATATACAGGCAAATTCCTCACAAGCTTCTTCAAAAAGGAATCAATGCCTGCGAAGGAAACAGATGGAAACTTTTGTTCCTTTTCCATATTATGAATACTTTAGGACTGTGTATGCTGCATGAGGAAGCTTTAAGGGATATAAACAGAACTGTAAGCTGGCTTATAGAACATGAGAAGTACTATAATATAGACAAGCTTATTGATAAAACTTTTTCTATTTTAAAAACTCGAACAAGCAAGTTTCCCGCCGTAGTTCTGAACTGCGTACTGAATATGGGTAAGGGTGTTTACAAAACAGATGAAATTGATCTGGTTAATCTTTTTATTGATTCAGCAATCGATCTGGGCTTTCAATCTCCAATGATAGAAGGCGTTGGAAACGACTGGCAAGTAAAAGTCAACAGCACTCATATCAGCAATATAAGAACCTGGTTAGAGCTGATCGAGCTTAACCCGAAATGGTCGGCAAATCTTTTTTCCTGCCTTATAATCAATCTTTCTATCAGCGGTGTATTTATCAAAGATACCGATCTGTTCCCAAGAGATATTACAAAATTATTAAATAGCGATATTAAACCGGCATATAATCTTGCCAAACAGTTGATGAGGCTGTTTCCGGTATATTTTAATGATATTGGTGCTGAAGGAAAACTGAGAGACATTTCTACTGATATCGACGATATAATCGGCAGAAAAGATGTGCTTGTCCATTTTCTGCGGAAACAAAGCCATGTTGAAAGCAACAACCTGATAATCAGCTTTATGGAAGCTGTCCTTAATTTCTGGAAGACCAGAAAAAAAAGCCTTCTTGAGCCATTTGTCCCGCCAAGCATTTATAGCCAAATCACCACTAAGGGGCCATATATTGACGGTGTTCACCTTGCAATGACAAGACTTGAGCAAAAAGGTTTTAACTTGCCTGCTGACCTCATTGCCATAAAAGATGAAAAAATAAAGGAAATTTTTGCAGATATTAAAGAAGTGCCGCAAGTAGATCTGGAAAGGCTGAAACTCGCAATATCTTTTTATAAACTTTTAAACCAGAAATACAATCTCGATTTTATTGAAATGGATCATTATATTGCGCAGCTTAAAGTAGAAGCCTTTCCGCATTTGGACAGGCTGAAAAGAGCTCTGGCTGAGCCAAGGCTCAAGAAAAAACTTTCCATGCTGATTGATTATATTGAATTGTTAAAAAATCTGATTTTATCACATAAATCATATGAAGCCAGAGAAGATATTTATAAAAAAAGACATATCACTGTGGATATACCATCGATGTATGGATACTACCATGAATTGAAATTTGATGCACTTGGTCTTACTTTCCGAATAGAATCTCTGGTGAATGTTCTTTTTGAAGAACTTATTCAAAATATTGACCTCAGCCTTATAACAAGAGCCACATTTTACCAGATTTACGACCGCTTAATTTTGTTTGACAAGGCATTAAAAGTAAATGGAATTTCTTCGGTTGAAATGGAACGTCAGATAGAATTTCTAGCCCATTCACTTGCAACAAGAGGATTTACTTTTACTCAGTACGTCGATATATTTAAAGGATTTGCCGGAGCGGTAAAAAATATAATAAATGACTATTTTAACAACATCCACGAAGAGAATTTAACAAGAATTTTAAATCAGATATCAATCGACCAGATACTACCCAAATACCTCCCAAAGGAAGGCATGGCCGACCATGAAAAGCTGAAACACAGAATATCTGAAATCTTTTTGCGAGACAGAACATCTCTTGCGCTTGGACTTAGACAGCTAGACGTTTTTTTAACTAGAATACTAAACACCCTCTTCCAGCAATCCGACAAACTACCCAAAGATAAAGTTCACCTTCTGCTTAACTATGATCCCCAAAGGGCTATGACCTCCATAGTTGACAAAAAAAGCAGGCTTTTAGGAATCATTCATCTCGGCAACAAAGGTCTTAACATAATTAAGATGAAAAATTATGGTATGCCTGTCCCCCCTGGTTTTATAATTACTACCGAGGTTTTTCGTTGTAGAGAAATAGTTGACAGCTATCCACCGGCTGAACAAAATTTTAGAGAACAGGTCGCTAAAAATATATCTGCTCTGGAAAAGCTCAACGGCAAATCTTTTGGAGATCCAGCCAACCCTTTGCTTCTTTCAATTAGAAGCGGTTCTTCCATATCTCAGCCCGGCATGTTGGATACTTTTCTCAATGTCGGGATTAATGAAGAAATAGTGGAAGGCATGGCCGCCCGAACCGGAAATGCCTGGTTTGCATGGGACAATTATCGCAGATTTCTTCAGTGCTACGGGATGTCTTTTGATATTGCAAGAAACGCATTTGACGCAATCATAGGTGATTTTAAAAAAAAATCAGGATTGCCCTATAAAAGAAATTTTAGCGGCGAACAGATGAGAGAGATTGCGCTGACCTACAAAAAAACTATAAACGATGCAAAAATTGATATTATAGAAGATCCTTTAGAGCAATTGCACCTGACCATTAAAAAAATCTTTGGTTCATGGAATTCATCAAAAGCAAAAACTTACCGTAAAATTATGGGCATATCAGATGACTGGGGTACTGCCGTCACCGTTCAGGAAATGGTTTTTGGAAATCTTTCCAGTTCATCCGGCAGCGGCGTGATCTTTACACACAATCCCAGATGGTCCGGCGACAGCCTGAGATTGTGGGGGGACTTTACCCTTGGAAACCAGGGAGAAGATGTGGTGTCAGGACTCGTTAATACCTTCCCTATCTCTATTCATCAGCAGGAAATAGAAATGAGGGAGACCGACATAACACTTGAAACACATTTCCCCGAAATTTATAAGGCTTTAAAAGAATTGGCCAATGAACTGATCTATAAAAAAGGTTGGACTCCGCAGGAAATAGAGTTTACTTTTGAAGGTCCTTCAAAAAAAGATTTGTACCTGCTTCAGACTAGGGACATGGCAATGAGAGAAAGAAAAAAGGTACTAACTTTTGACCCTGAAGAAATAAATAAAGCAAAATATCTGGGCAGTGGTATAGGGGTAAGCGGAGGAGCAATGAACGGCAGGGTGGTCTTCACTCTGGAAGATATTAATAAATGGAAAAAATCCGAACCAAAAACATCTTTGATTCTTGTCAGAGGAGATACTGTCCCTGATGATATCAGAGAAATTTATGCGGCTGATGGTCTTGTAACAGCGCGCGGAGGTTTAACTTCCCATGCGGCAGTTGTTGCTCACAGGTTGGGGAAAACATGCGTTATCGGTTCAGGCAATCTGGTATGTAATGAAACAGAAAAAAGCTGCCGCTTTAATCAGTTATTTTTAAAATCAGGGGATTATATAAGTATCGAGGGGCGGGAAGGTTCGGTTTATCAAGGTAAAATAAAAGTGAAGGAAAATTAATGGAATTAGTGGCTGGACGAAAACTCAAAACATCTGAAATTATAGTCAGTTGAATGCTATTTTCAAACCGAAGATTTTTAGCAGTTAGCTTTTAGCAATTAGCCTTTAGCTTAAAAAATCAAACAGCTAAGAGCTAACCGCTAATGGCTAATAGCTTTAATCAAACAGAACCACTTTTTTTGGGGGGAGTAAGATGGGGATGAAACTTGGCGTAAATGGATTTGGAAGAATCGGAAAACTTACTGTATGGCACCATGTAGCCAGAAAATACTTTGATGAAATTATAGTTAATATCGGACGGGAGGCTGGCACATCCATTGAGGATATTGCCCATTATGCAGGCAGGGATTCAAATTACGGTCTGCTGCACGGTTTTCTTTATGGTCAAAAAGCTGAACCTGTTATTCATGATTTGGATGAAAAAAACGGCAGCATGACAATTGATGGTATAAGGGTCAAGTTTTTAAGGACTTCCCGGAATCCGCTCGACATTGGCTGGAAAGATCATGGTGTTAATCTGGTAGTTGACACAACCGGGCAATTTCTTGACCCAACCCTTTCTTCAGACCACCCCAAAGGAGCCTTAAGAGGACATTTTGAGTCAGGAGCAGAGAAAGTTATAGTTTCAGCTCCATTTAAAATCAAGGATACAGGCAAACCAATGCCCGAAGATACTGTAACAACAGTAATGGGAATAAATGATAATGATTATGATCCCAGACGACATAAAGCGATTTCAAATGCATCCTGTACTACTACTTGCCTGGCTCATATGATGAAACCTATTCTCAACTTTTTTGGTTATAAAAAAATTCTTTCTGCCTCAATGGCAACTGTTCATGCAGTCACTGGGTCACAGGAAGTTCTTGACCGTCTGCCAAAAACAGGGACAACCGATCTGAGAAAAAACAGAAGCGTAATGAATAATATTATACTAACCACAACAGGAGCAGCCAATGCACTCAGACTGGTTATTCCTGAAATGGAGAAAATCGGGTTCATTGCTGAATCTGTAAGAATTCCCACATCAACCGGTTCTCTTATTATTTTAGTAATAAACCTTCAGGAGGAATTATCCGGTGAACCAATAAGAAGAAAATTAATAAACGATATGTATATGCAAGCGGCTGCTGAAGATCCAAAGGGATATCTGCACTATACAGACAGGCAGAATGTCTCTAATGATATTATAGGAATGCCGATTGCAGCAACAATAATTGAAGGCCATGAAACTCATACCCGAACTGCTAATGTTACAATAGATTTGAAAAAAGTGCCAGGATTAGATAAAAATGTTATTTCTTCACTGAATGATACAGTCATAAGAATTCCTGTAACTCAATGTGTTATATATGGCTGGTACGATAATGAAATGGGAAGTTATGTTAACATACTCGGTGACAGGACTGTTTCGGTAGCAGAAAATATGTGAGGAAGTACAGGTAGAAGACTGAAGGCTGAAGGCTGAAGAGTGAAGACTAAAAATTAAGGATTCAAACACCCTTCAGCCTTCTACCTTCAGCCTATCCACCTTCAGTATATCTTTCAGCCTTACAAATTCTTCTACGCTGAGAGTTTCCGCACGTCGGGTTGGATCTATGTCTGCATTTTCCAGCGCATGCATAGAGGTTTCAGCAGCAATATGAAGCTCGCTGCCTGCAAGAGCATTTTTAAGATTTTTTCTTCTCTGCCCGAATGCAGCTTTTATTACTTTATAAAGAAACTCTTCATTATCTGAATATTTCAGGCTGTTTTTAAAGGTTATCTCAAGAACCTCGGAATCAACTTTTGGTCTTGGGAAAAATTGAGAAGCCTTAATATCTGCGACTTTCTTTATTTTCGCACAATAATTGAGCATCACGGTAAGTCTTCCGTATTCTCTACAACCCGGATGAGCAGTAATGCGTTGAGCAAGTTCTTTCTGAAACATAAGAATTGCGCGACTTACAGTATTTCTGGATTTTATAAGTTTAACAAGAACCTGGGAAGAAATATTGTACGGCAGATTTCCTAAAACTAGTATTTTAGGATTGGCTTCTTCAGCAAATTCCTCAATATTAACTTTCAGGATATCTTTCTCAATTATAATAACATTAAAAAGGCTGTTTGAAGTAAGTTCTGTTTTTAACAAAGATATTATCTTATGATCCTTCTCAACTGCATAAACCTTTTTTGCTATCCGGGCAACAGGGATCGTAAGGGCTCCCAAGCCGGCCCCTATCTCTAAAATAACATCTTCCGGCATGACCCTGCAACGATTCACAATCATTTCCGAGGTAGCAGGATTTTCCAGAAAATGTTGGCCCAACTGCTTCCTGGCATGCATTTGCCAGGCGGCAAGTAGTACTCTGGGTGATGTCATATTCAAGATTTCTTTTGCAACCGAAGTTTAATAAATATTCTGCGGGTTGTAAAATAGGCCGCTATACCTGGGAGAATGCCAAGAATAATTCCGCCTGTAATCATAGCAATAGTAACATCCGCTCCCAGTTTTAACAGCTCTAAAATCGACTCATATTCTGTACCAAAAGGAGCTGAATTGCCAAGAATAGATATTCCAACATCGTAGCTGCCCTTGTAAAATAAAGGTATGGTAATAGGATTGCTGAACCATACACCGATTGCAGCGGCGGCTTTGCTCCCGCGTAAAATAAATGCCAGAGCTAAAGCAATAACTGTATGAAACGGAATGGTAGGAGTTACACTGATAAATACTCCTATAGCCATTCCAAGAGCAACATAATGTGGATCACCATTAAGCTGTTTAAATCGAGTTATAAAATGCCGGATTTTCTCCCTCAAATTCATTTAATTTTACCCTGTCTGATGGATTAACTAAATTGAGCGATTTAGTTAACATCAAAAATTATTAATTTCAACATTTCATTATTTACTACCTGCAACAGGAAGAACCGGAAGATTTCTTGACTTTGTCTATATCGTTAAGTAATATTTATTGTAACTACTCAGGTGGATAGGCTGAAGGCTGAAGACTGTTAGGAAAAAGCGTATTTTGAAGCCATGTTTGGTGCAAGAATCAGATGTTTCCGCTAAAGTATGGCAATCGTGCTTTTCTGACGCCCTTCAGCCTTCAGTCTAAACAGCTTCAGCCTGACTACGTGAGTAGTCACTATTTATTTAAATATGCATATTATTTACCACTCACCGAAGGAGGATCTCATGGCAAAAAAAAGGGGGAAATCAGTAAGTTTCGATGCAATGGTTAAATTTTTTATGCGGCATTATGATATCCCGACAAAAAAAGATGTAGCCGGTCTTATGACAAAGATAGATCATCTGGAAGCACTGATTAAGTCAAAATCAGCGCCCGGCAAAAGCAAACGTTCAGCTAAAGCTGCTCCTAAAAGAAAAGAATTCGACCCTGCATCTTCTTTAACAGCTTCTGATATGGTCATGGGAGTCATTAAGAAGTCCAGGCAAGGTGCGGATTTTGCCGGAATTCAGGCTGAAACGGGCTTTGGGGAAAAAAAACTTAGAAACATTATATTCAGGCTTAACCAGATAAAAAAAATTAAGCGCAAGAGCCGTGGTGTATATATGGTTTCATAGATATCTTCGATATGCTGAATTATTCATATATGTATGCATAAAAGGTTCGAAGTGTACATAATTTGTAGCCGTTCACGGCTTGAAATTTGAAATTGGAAAATAGAAATTGGAAAAAACAGTACAAAAGCATGAAGGCCAAATTTCTAATTTCGACGTTCCGTGAACGCTTACCATAATCTTATATTTGAACTCACGAATCAGGCAGCCAAATATCAAATAAGCAACTCCGCAAGCCGGTTATATGGATAATACTTTGGACCAAAACAATCCCAATATTAAAAAAAACGACAATATCTGCGGCTATTTAATAAAAAAAATAGTAGAACTTAAAGAAATAAGATCGGTTTTATATGATATAGAGCATACCGCAACGGGCGCCAGACATATCCATTTAAGTAACAATGATAAGGAAAATACTTTCGGTGTAGCCTTTAAGACAGTACCGACTGATTCAACCGGTGTTGCACACATCCTGGAGCATACTGTTCTTTGTGGTTCCAGGAAATTCCCCGTACGTGATCCTTTTTTTTCCATGCTGAAAAGAAGTTTGAACACTTTTATGAACGCCTTTACTGCATCTGACTGGACGATGTATCCTTTCTCTACACAGAACAGGAAAGATTTTTACAATCTAATGGATGTGTATCTTGACTCTGCCTTTTATCCTAACATAAACGAACTCAGCTTTAAGCAAGAAGGACATCGCCTTGAAATTGAGAATAATATAAAAGCTCCTGAGTCATCTAATTTGGAGTCATCGCATCTGGTTTATAAAGGCGTGGTTTATAATGAAATGAAAGGCGCCATGTCATCACCGGATCAAGTAATGGCTCATGCCCTGTTAAATAAGCTGTACCCTGATACAACATATAATAATAATTCAGGTGGCGATCCCGCTATAATACCCAGTTTATCCTATACTCAACTTAAGGCTTTTCACAAACGCCATTATCATCCGAGCAATGCTTTTTTCTACACATATGGGAACTTGCCTTTAAGAGATCATCTGTCTTTTATTCATGATAAAATTTTAAAAGACTTTACAAAAATCGACCCTGAAACAGATGTTCTCTCTCAACCCCGGTGGGATAAACCCATAAAGGCAACTTATCCATATCCTGTTGGCAAAAATGAAGATCCATCAAAAAAATACCAGACTTGCGTTGCGTGGCTGACTACAGACATAAAAGATTCTTTTGAAGTACTTGTTCTTACTCTACTTGAACAAATCCTTCTTGGAAATTCAGCATCGCCGCTGCGCAAGGCATTGATAGATTCAAAGCTTGGAACGGCTCTCAGCGATGGAACCGGGTATGACTCAAATAATAAGGACACTATGTTTGTCTGCGGGCTTAAAGACGTTGAGAAATCCGTCTCAGGCAAAATCGAATCTATTATTTTTAATGTTTTAAATGAACTCGCAACCAAAGGAGTCGATAATAAACTTATAGAGTCAGCTATTCATCAGATTGAATTTCATCGCAAAGAAATAACAAACGTTCCTTACCCTTATGGTCTTCGCTTACTTTTAACTTTTTCCGGCAACTGGCTTCACGGAGGCAAGCCCGAAAGGGTTCTGCAATTTGATGCAGATCTTCGCAGACTTCGTGATGAGCTTTCTAAAGGCCATCTGTTCGAGAACCGCATAAAAAAGTATTTTATAAATAATTCTCATAGAGTGCTTCTCACTCTTGCTCCTGACCAGATGATGGAAGAAAAAGAAAAAGAACGGGTTACAGAAGAACTTGAAGTTATAAGAGCCGGCTTAACACAATCAGATATTGAAAAAATAAATGAAGATGCTGATGCCTTAAAGAAACTGCAGGAAGAAAAAGAAGATGTTTCCTGTCTCCCAACGTTAGAAATTGAAGATATCCAGCCCTATATTCAAACTGTACATGAATCTAAAACATATTGCAGGGATGCTGCATCTTGTTATAATCAGCCTACCTACGGCATTTTTTACTTCTCTTCAGCAGCAGGCGCAGGCACTTTGCAAAATCAGATGCTTCCTCTTGTACCCTTTTTTTGCTATGCTTTCTCCAAAACCGGTACAAAATCAAGAGCATATACGGATTTAGCGCGGCTGATTGATGCATATACGGGCGGAATCGGTTTATCAGCTCATGCGCGCACCAATTTTGAAGGGACAGGTGACTGCATACCATTTATGACATTCAACGGGAAATGTCTCGTCAGAAACCAAAGCAGGATGTTTGAAATAATCAAAGAACTTTTATATGAATTCGATTTCTCTGATCTGGATAGATTAAAAAGCCTTTTGCTTGAATACAGAGCAAACATGGAATCCATGATAGTTCACAATGGTCATAGATTGGCTATTTCTCTTGCCTCAAGAAATTTTTCAACTACCTGCGCCTTAAGCGAAACCTGGCACGGTATCCACCAGTTACAGACCATAAAGAATATAACCTACGATCTTACCAATAATAAACTTGAATCTGTTTCCGATAATCTATCATCTATAGGAAAAAATTTTTTAAATAGTAATAATTTCAAAATTGCTTTGATTGGAGAAGACAATGCTCTTTCCAGTGCATCTTCTTATGCTTCATCAATACAAAAAAAACTTAATGAAACATCATCTGCAAAACCATCAAATGGTTTTATTTCCCCTGAAATAAGCCTTAATGATGAAATTATCAGGGAGGGCTGGAGTACAAACTCTGCCGTATCATTTGTATCCCTTGCATTTAAAACAACCGTGCGTATGGAACATGAAGATGCACCTGCTTTGTCTGTAATCAGCAAGCTGCTCAGGTCGCTGTATCTGCACAGGGAAATTCGAGAAAAAGGCGGCGCATACGGCGGCTTTTCAATATATAGCTCAGAAAACGGCATTTTCTCTTTCTGCTCTTACAGAGATCCACATATAGTATCTACTCTGAAAGTATATGATGACTCGATGACATTCATTAAATCAGGAGACTACAGTGAAGAAGACATCAAAGAAGCGATCCTTCAAATATGCTCAGAGATAGATAAACCCCATCCTCCGGGCCCTGCTGCAAAAAAAGCATTTTACAGAAAGCTGATTTCACTGTCAGATGATGCTCGAAAACATTTCAAAATAAATCTTCTTTCATTAAAGCGCAATCAGGTAGTAAAAGTTGCAGAAAAATATTTTAATCAGGAAGAAAAAAAACAGGCTGTAGCAGTAATATCCAGTGAAGAGAAATTAAAAGAGGCAAACCAAAAGATCAAAAAAAGTCCTTTAAGCCTTTTTAGAATTTAGAATATTCCATTACGGCAGCAATGATAGCCAGTGATCCGCACTGATTATCATTATTTTTAAATTATTGTTGGAAACAAGTTTGCAGATACCGCTTTTATTGACAAGCTGAACTGCCGGGATATTGAGAATGTTTTGAAATTTTATCAGACTCTTTGCTGCATGATCATCGGATAATTTGGCTTCAATAAGCAGGAAAGGGTGGTGATTGTTTGAAAGTAGAAAGTCGACTTCTTCCTTTTCCCTGTTTCTTAGATAATGCAAAGAAAAATTCCCGAGCCCGATATCATTCCAGTTCGATATAGCCCGAAGAAGTTCCAGGGCAACCATGTTTTCAAATTTTGCTGCCTGGGACTCAATTCCGGCATAATCGAAGAGATATAGTTTTTTCTCTTTGGTTATGGCTCTGGATATTTTTTGGCTCCACGGAGGTATTCTGAAAACCATAAAAAAGTTCTTAAAAATTTCAATCCAGCTCCTGACGCTGTCAAACGACACATGAATATCTCTGGCAAGGCTTGCCATTGACAGCGGGCTGCCAATTCTGGAAGGCAGGAGAGAAAAGAGTATTTCCACATTTTCAATACTGCGAAGCGACGCAAGATCACGGATATCTTCGCGTAAGAGCTGTTTTCTGTAAGTGTTTGACCAAATCTGATGAAATTGTTCTGTTTTGTTAAGGTATGGATCTGGAAATCCACTGAATTGACTTAATTTATTCCAGATAGGTTGCGTTTTATTTGGACAGGCACGAACTTCAATGGGATTGGACATGAATTGCTTAAACGAGAGATTATTTCGTGCAAGCTCGGCAAGAGTAAATGGCCACAGATAAAAAATAAAATATCTTCCGGCTAATGAATCCCCTCCCTTTTGATACATATCCAGCCTGCCGCTGCCGGATACGATAAATTTATAATTACCCTTGTCTCGGTCATATACACTTTTAAGGTAATTCTTCCAGTTTGAATATTTATGTAACTCATCAAATATTATAAGCGGCATAGACTTGTCTTTACGATGAACCTCTTCATAAAAAAACGGGTTTTCGATCAGTTTTCGCTTTTCGTCAAGGATATCCCAGTTAAAATAAAGTGAATTATTGAAATCTTTGGCCAGAATCTGCGTAAGTGTGGTTTTGCCTGCCTGTCTCGGCCCGGCAATAAAAACCATTTGCTTATGCATAGAAAGCATTTTCCAGATATTTTCGTATAATATCCTTTTCTTCTTCATGTTTGACAATATAATGCCCTAACTTGATATTGTCAAGACAAAATTCGATTACAGCATAATATTGTCAAAGCTACCCATTGGGTTGCAAATTTAACTTATGAAAGTATTTGATAATTCAAGGAATTGCCACGCATAACCATTATATTGAGCCCCTTCATTATCAGAGGGTAAACGAAATAATTAACGGTAAAAGAGGAATTACACCGAGTACAGCTTTGAGGCTTGCAAAGTTTTTTAGGGTATAACCTGACTTCTGGATGAATATTCAGCTAAGATGGGATCTTTATTTTGCAAGGAAATCTGAGTTAGATGCGCTGAAAATGATCAAACCCTTGCCCGCTCATCAAATTCAAATGAACAAATCCAGTGCGCAACAGATATGAGCTATTCATGTCAAAAATATAATAAACCGTGAATCCGGTTGTGAAAGCAACAGATTTTAAGGTTGAGTTTGGAGTAAATACTTCCTTTGTTCAATAAAAAAGAATAGGGGAGTCTACGTTTGACTTTTAATGGGAATCCCCAAGGGGCAGCAGACTTGGCTATCTCCTTCTCTTAAGCACACCCACAAACAATTTGGAGTTATGAATGTTCTGCACGAATGCAAGTCCTGGAAAGTTATTCAATATGGTCAACAACGTCCCGCAAGTCCTGGATTCGGTTTAAATTTCATCTTGATTTCCATATTTTCATTATATTATATTATATTGTTAATATGTAAAATTTAATAATAAATAAAAGAGTTAAAAAATTCAAAAGAAATATTTACCTTAGTTGAACTTAATATACGAATACGTGGAAATATTTTCCAGACATATAGTCCTATATCATGGAAAAATTTTACATTTATCAACACTGTTCTGTGCGAGGAAGGAATTCGGTATGTTTGAAGTTGATAGAAGTATCGTGGTCGTAAGACCAACGCAGGCATTTTATGATTTTTACGTATCATTACCGGATTCAGCAAGGGAGACATTTGCTGAGGTACGAGAATACACCCACTCCTACCTTTTACCAAAAATAGAAACGAAAGAGCCGCCGTCCTCACTCATTCCAGATGGCTTAGCTCATACGATATTCGAATGGGAGCTGATGCTCCGTGAAATTGACGATCAACATTGGCCCAAAAATAGGACTAAGGTCGACGACCTCCTCGAATGGTTCGAGATTCAGGTTGTTCCCCTGGTCGTAGACACCTTAGACGACGAACTTAACAAACACTTGCTGTAGGGCACAGAACAAGCCAGTGCAGGCGACAGCAAGGGCCGTGCCGATTTGTAAAAGTGTCGATAAATTGTGAATTTACCGCTTTTACAAAATCAGTGGAAGCCCTGGCTGCCCCTGATCGCAGCGTACGTTAGAAATAGATTAGTTCTATCCCATATTTTGACAAGGAGGGTATGCTATGAGTTTGGCAAATAAGATTATTAACAATGTAAAAGAATTGCCGGAATTAAAACAAATAGAAGTTTTGGATTTTATCGAATATTTAAAATTAAAAACAGAAAGGCAAGAAAATATTGACTGGTCAACCTTATCGCTTTCATCAGCAATGCGTGGCATGGAAAATGAGCAATCACATTACTCGCTGAATGATCTCAAGGAATCTTTCTCATGATTTCTGAAGGACTAATTACTCTTTTTAAATTTCCCCAAATTGATCAGCAAGCAGGAAAGCTTCGTCCTGCGCTTGTATTGCGTAAAATGCCTGGCCGATATGATGATTGGCTCATTTGTATGATATCCTCCCAACTTCATCAAAAGATACAGGAATTAGATGAGGTTATCACTACAAAGGATTCAGATTTTATACGGTCCGGCTTAAAATTGCCAAGTGTAATCCGTGTCAGCAGACTTGCCGTTGTTGAGGAAGATATACTTTTGGGGAAGTTGGGGCAGATATCTCATGATCGGCTCAGTAGACTGAAACAAAATCTTGCAAGATGGATATCGGGCGTATAACAACCGCATTCTCGCTGACACCCAAAGCCGAGCCGTTTTTTACTTTTACGCAGTCTGTGTAAAAAGTCACTTTTGCCAAGTCATCATTGGCTTTGGGTTCAGGTGATGCGTACGTTATACGAGAAAATAAATGGAACTTACGCAAATCATCATTAGTGCAATTTTAGCCATCGCTGTCGTTTTGTCTGTGCTACATCTTGCTAAACAGATTTAAACAGCAAGTGCAATTCACCAACAGAACCATGAATGGAATCGAAGGATAGAAACAAAGCACGCCCTATGTTCATTTAACCGGTTAGAGGCGGTAGTGACATTAAATGAGGAATTCGGCTTTATGTCGCAGAAACATCCAATTCCTGTCAATGATATAAATGATAAGTTAAAAGAAAATCATGCGCTACAAATTCATTTATTAAGGCTTCTAAATTTTTATGAAGGTCTTGCAAATGGAATTGACATGGGGCTTTATGAAGAGACCATTGTTAGAGAAGCAAGGCGTAGTTCATTGATGAGAACATATACTGCCTTCAAGGAGTTTATTGAATAACATAGGATAGAAATCAATCCTATGGCTTTTGTGTCAGCTCATTTTGACGTTAGCCGGAAATAGAATTAATGGAGATTTAATATGAACAAACAATTTAAAATTATTGTAGAAAAACATTCTGATGGTTATGTTGCATATCCACTTGGCTTGAAAGGCGTGGTAGTAAGTGAAGGTGATACATACGAAGAAGCCTTAATAAGTGTAAAATCTGCAATCCAGTTTCATATCGAAACATTTGGAGATGAAACTTTTGAAGTGGATGAACCAATTTTAGAAGCATTTGTAGCTGAGACTGGAGTATCAGTCAATGCCTAAATTCCCTATTGATGCTCCGAAATCGAGAGTGATTAAGGCTTTAAAACGACTTGGCTTTGAACTTGTGAAAGAACGTGAACATATTGCGATGGTTAAAGAAAACTCAGATGGAACAAAAACCCCATTTACTATGCCAAATCATCCCACGCTGAAAAGTTCCACATTGCGAACTATTTGCACACAAACCATTACACAAACCTTTCATGGACATTACAGTTTTGTAATGTTTGTTTTGCTAATTGACATCTTGCTGTTTCATTAATTATTACAATGTAAATGATAAAATGAATTTGTAAGATCAGGAAGGATCTATGCGAGTACTTATTGTGGAAGATGATCAGGAAATTGCTTCTTTTATAATAAAGGGGTTAAAACAGGAGGGGTTTGCCGTGGATCATTCTGCAGACGGCGAGGATGGTCTACATATGGCCCTCACAGAAACGTATGACGCTGCAATCATTGACATCATGCTTCCGAAGCTGGATGGGCTGAGCATTATCGAAACACTTAGACAACGGCATATCAATATCCCGGTGCTTATCCTGAGCGCCAAACGCACTGTGGCTGACCGGGTTCGGGGAATACAGAAAGGCGGGGACGACTATCTAATAAAACCGTTTGCTTTTTCCGAACTGTTGGTGCGTGTGCAGGCGCTGATCCGCAGATCCAGTGGGGCTGTTGAACCTTCCAGCCTGACCGTGGGTGATCTGTCCGTGGATCTTCTGAAAAGAGATGTCTCCAGAACAGGAAAAAAATTGAGTTGCAGCCGCGCGAATTTGCCTTGCTGGAATACCTGGTACGAAATGCCAACCGTCCTGTTTCCAAGACCATGATACTGGAACATATCTGGGATTTTCATTTTGATCCCCAGACAAATGTTGTGGATGTCCTGATCTGCAGGTTGAGGAGCAAGGTAGATAAAGATTTTCCTGAAAAGATGGTTAAGACGGTTCGGGGGTCGGGTATGTACTTAAAGCGCCTTATTAATCTGCCCCGAACCATCGGTTTCAGGGTTGCCGGCTGGTATGTGTTTATTTTTACATTGAGTTCGCTGTGCTTTTTTTTAATTACATATTTTTTTCTTCACTCAACACTTGTAAAGCAGAATTATGAGGAAATCCTTCTTGAACTGGATGAAATCTCTACGCTATATGAAATCGGCGGCATAAGGATACTTGAAAATTTTGTTATTGAAAACAACAATTCCCGAAGATCAAATCCGCTTTTTGTTCGTGTTGCCGACAAAACAAACAAAACCTTCTATATTTCTTCGCCGGAGAAATGGCAGGATTTTGACCTGACAACGCTGGAAAAAATTGCACCTGATACGAGTAGTGACTGGATACATCTGTCTGCTGTAAACGATGAATACATTCTTGCCGTCAAATCAGCGCATCTTTCATCCGGTTTTTTGATTCAGGTCGGCATGAGTTGCGAAGGCGCCCATAATGCCCTGAGCCGGTTTCAAAAATTTTTTCTGGTCGGTATGATTCCGCTGTTTATTTTAGGACTTACAGGCGGTATGGTTCTTTCATTTCAGACACGTCGCCCTATCCGGAACATGATACAAACCGTACAGTCCCTGGATATTGAAAAAATGACTGAGATGGTGCCCCGGTCACTTTCAGGCGATGAGATGGATGAACTGGCCGGGCTTTTTAATAAAATGCTCGACAATATCCATCGTCTCATTGGAGGAATGAAGAACTCCCTGGATAATGTGGCTCATGATTTGCGCACACCCATGACACGATTCCGCAATATTGCCGATATGGCGCTGCAGGATGAGAAAAATGTTGATATAAAGGAAGCGCTTGTAAAAAGCATTGAAGAATCCGATCATATCCTGAAAATGCTGAATACACTCATGGATATTTCAGAGGCCGAGACCGGTACAATGAATATGCATCGTAAGCAGGTGGATATTTGTGATCTGATCGAAAAAATTGCAGATATGTATGCGTTTGTGGCTGAAGAAAAAAGAATCGACTTTGACATAAACCTTCCTGGAAACCTTTATATTTCAATAGATTCCGACCGAATGGGGCAGGCAATATCAAATATTTTAGACAATGCGGTGAAATTTACCGCTCCAGGAGGGCACATCCATATTAACGCCGGCCGGTTCAATAAAGATGTCATCATCAGGGTAAAGGATACCGGAACCGGTATTTCTCCCGAAGAACTTCCTATGATCTGGGATCGCCTGTATCGTGGCAGCCAAGGCAGCACGGAAAAAGGGCTCGGACTCGGACTGAGCCTGGTTAAAGGCATTGTGGAAGCCCACAACGGCCATGTTGAGGCGGTCAGTGAACCTGGAAAGGGATCGACATTTATTATCAGGCTTCCGGGGGACGTGCGGGACGCGTGAATTAAACTTTCCTTTATTCACAATTCAAGCTTTTGACACCGAATTCAAGCTTGTGTACTTGTTCCTCGCTTGAGATTCACCGGCAAATGCCGCCTGAATGTTCTCTGTGGTTTTACTCATTCTTGTCCCTCCTTTGATAAACTAAATTGAGCGATTTTTTACTCGATCTGCACTAATCTTTTGCGCATCAAGGACTTGCGAAAAGTCTCAACATATCCATTGGTATGCCTGCGTTTTTCGCAAACCTTGCTGCATCAAAATCTTGCGAGCTGTGCGGGTAGGTATTTTCCAGGTCCTTTCGAATGCTTTAATCTTTATCGACAGATTCCTGTTGTGGCGGGTTTATCCCGCCCAAAGCAATTTGGCAAGTTGCGTAAAGCCGCTACTACGACAGATCCTTCATGGCAATCAACTTACTGACAAAACACAGTAAATGCTAACCGCACAGCTCGAAAAGTTTTTTCTGAAACCCGGATAGAAGTCTGATATGTCCTATTTCTTCCTTAATGATCTTGTC
>Ga0255423_10052_pt1 | contig 20299 bp, 11 predicted proteins | sample ANMaggSeSYBR02H3_FD_182659 | JGI IMG/M metagenome (GOLD analysis project Ga0255423, IMG submission 182659) | Sediment cell enrichment communities from methane seep in Santa Monica Basin, California, United Staets - ANME aggregate JGI... | ecosystem: Environmental > Aquatic > Marine > Cold seeps >...
GCCGACCCGAACTTACCTACTACCACTGTGAATATAGACATCGATAAGACCGTAATGGCCACGTTTACGCAAAGTGACGTTATATACACCGAAGATTTCGAAGATTATCCTGCAGGTGCAGATCCTGTTGATTGGCTTGATACGGCAGCAAATAACAGTATGTTGGAAGACGACAGCCTGTTCAAGGTATTTGATCTGAGTGGTAATAAGGTCTTTGGTACAACATCCACCCTGGCTAACATTCATTCCCACTATATTGGTGCTGGTATTGATACATTGTCCTCTTATGAGTATACGGGGCGAATGAGGATGACAACAGCCGGCAGTGGTATTGGGGTGACCTTTTTTAGCGAGTATCCGCAAGCTGATGCTTATTACCGTTTGCGCCGGTTTATGGACAATTCCTTCCACATAGCTCCACATGGCACGAGTATAACCGGTGGAACCACGGACACAGGCGTGGTTCCACTTCCGAATGTCTGGTATCGCTTCAGGTTGCAGGTGGAGGATACGGGGACGCGGACGGAGATCAGAGCCAGGGTCTGGCAAGATGGCACATCTGAACCTTCGGTTTGGCAGGTAGACGCCTATGACGACAGCGCCACTCGGCTGACTGCTGGAAAAACAGGTGTGTGGAGTTTCACCTCGGGCAGCAAGTACTGGGATGATCTAACCGTGAATTCGGGGTCTCCACCTGCCATACAGCATGATTTAACAGCCAGTGTAACAGGAGGCAATGGAACGGTTTCACCCGAAAGCGGCACCTATGCTGAAGGCACAGTTGTAACCCTGACAGCCACACCAGATGCAGGCTATCGGGTTTTGGCCTGGATTGGAACCGACGATGATGCTTTGACCACGAACATCAATACCGTGACAATGGATGGCCCTAAGACAGTCACAGTCGAATTTGAGCCGATTCCTGCCACACAGCATGATTTAACAGCCAGTGTAACAGGTGGCAATGGAACGGTTTCTCCCGAAAGCGGCACTTATGCTGAAGGCACTGTAGTAACCCTGACAGCCACACCAAATACAGGCTATCGGGTTTTGACCTGGATTGGCACCGACAATGATGCCTTGACCACGAACATCAATACCGTGACAATGGATGGCCCTAAGACAGTCACAGTCGAATTTGAGCCGATTTCATCTATTCAGCATACGCTTACCATAGCGGTTAGTGGCAATGGTTCGACCACGCCTCCGGTGGGAGCGCATGACTATTTTGAGGGCGCGGTGGTCACCATCAGCGCAGTCCCTGACAGTGGCTGGGAGTTTTATAGTTGGACCGGTGATGTAGCCGACCCATACTCGGCTAATACCACTGTGAATATAGACATCGATAAGACCGTAACTGCCACATTTTTCCAGGATAGTGGTATTGTTTCGGACGACTTCAACGCGTGTACGCTGGACCCGATGTGGATTCTGGCAGTCGACCCGCTATCGGATGCAACGGTATCAATGCAGGGGGCAGGGACAGAGAATGCGCAGCTTCTTTTTTCGGTGCCTGCGGGATTATCCCACCACGCATGGAATGATAACACGGCCCCGTGGCTGCTACAGTCGGCGAATAATACGGACTTCATGGTGGAGGTCAAATTTGATTCTGCGTTGGAGCAGGGATTCCAGAGTCAAGGTATCATCGTTCAGCAAGACAGCGGCAACTGGCTGCGATTTGACTTCTATAGTGACGGAACAGAGATGCTGGTCTTTGCAGCGACCACCGTGAACAACTCCTCAAACCAAGTGGTAAATGAGTCCATTTCACCAGGATCGCCACCAATGTATCTGCGGTTGGAGCGAGCCGGAGATGTTTGGACACAGTGGTACTCTTATGACGGTACAGCCTGGATCGAAGTGGTAAGTTTTACCCACGAGATGGCGGTAGCAGCAGTTGGGCCCTTCGTGGGAAACTACGACTCAGCCGATAATGCGCCGGCCCACACGGCAGTGATTGATTATTTCTTCAACATGGAAAGCCCAATCGTGCCGGAGGACGGAGGGCCGGTTCCGGAGAGCGAACAGAATTTGGTTGTGACGGTCACGGGCTCTGGTACGGTAATCGTAGACCCGGATCAGGAAACGTACGGGTGCGGCGATGTGGTGACACTGACGGCCGAACCTGCTGAAGACTGGATGTTCACCGGCTGGAGTGGTGATTTGACAGGTTCGGACAATCCCGCAACCATCACCATGGATTTCAATAAAACCGTCACGGCCGAATTTGAGCCGATTTCAGGCCCACAGTATACTCTCACCATGGCGGTTAACGGCAATGGTTCGACCACGCCTCCGGTGGGTGACCACAACTATGCTGAGGGCGAAGTAATCACCATCAGCGCAGTCCCTGACAGTGGCTGGGAGTTTTATAGTTGGACCGGTGATGTAGCCGACCCATACTCGGCTAATACCACTGTGAATATAGACATCGATAAGACCGTAACTGCCACATTTTTCCAGGATAGTGGTATTGTTTCGGACGACTTCAACGCGTGTACGCTGGACCCGATGTGGATTCTGGCAGTCGACCCGCTATCGGATGCAACGGTATCAATGCAGGGGGCAGGGACAGAGAATGCGCAGCTTCTTTTTTCGGTGCCTGCGGGATTATCCCACAATGCGTGGAATGATAACACGGCGCCGTGGCTGCTACAGTCGGCGAATAATACGGACTTCATGGTGGAGGTCAAATTTGATTCTGCATTGGAGCAGGGATTCCAAAATCAAGGTATTATCGTTCAGCAAGACAGCGGCAACTGGCTGCGATTTGACTTCTATAGTGACGGAACAGAGATGCTGGTCTTTGCAGCGACCACCGTGAATAACTCCTCAACCCTAGTGGTAAATGAGTCCATTTCACCAGGATCGCCACCAATGTATCTGCGGGTGGAGCGAGCCGGAGATGTTTGGACACAGTGGTATTCATATGACGGCACAGCCTGGATCGAAGTGGTAAGTTTTACCCACGAGATGGTGGTAGCAGCAGTTGGGCCCTTCGTGGGAAACTATGACGAAGCCGATAATGCGCCGGCCCACACGGCAGTGATTGATTATTTCTTCAACATGGAAAGCCCAATCGTGCCGGAGGACGGAGGGCCGGTTCCGGAGAGCGAACAGAATTTGGTTGTGACGGTCACGGGCTCTGGTACGGTAATCGTAGACCCGGATCAGGAAACGTACGGGTGCGGCGATGTGGTGACACTGACGGCCGAACCTGCTGAAGACTGGATGTTCACCGGCTGGAGTGGTGATTTGACAGGTTCGGACAATCCCGCAACCATCACCATGGATTTCAATAAAACCGTCACGGCCGAATTTGAGCCGATTTCAGGCCCACAGTATACTCTCACCATGGCGGTTAACGGCAATGGTTCGACCACGCCTCCGGTGGGTGACCACAACTATGCTGAGGGCGAAGTAATCACCATCAGCGCTGAATCGTACGGTGGCTGGGTGTTTGATAGCTGGGCCGGTGATGTAGCCGACCTATACTCGGCTACTACCACTGTGAGCATGGACACCGATAAGATCGTAACAGCCACGTTTACGGAAAGTGACGTTATATACACCGAAGATTTCGAAGCTTATGATGCAGGTGAAGATCCTTCTAACTGGTTTGATACGGATAACAGTATGCAGATAGACGACAGCCTGTTCAATATATTTGACTTGAACGGTAATAACGTCTTTGGCACAACATCGACTCTGACTGACATCCATTCGCATTATCTAAACGCTAATATTGATACATTGTCCTCTTATGAGTATACAGGGCGCATGAGGGTGACATCTGCCGACAGTGATATTGGAGTGACCTTTTTTAGCCAATATCCGGAAGTCGATGCATATTATAGTCTGCTCCGGCATACGGATAACTCCTTTCACATAGCTTCACATGGCACGAGCATGACTGGTGGAACTACGGATACGGGTTTAGTTCCGTTGCACGATGTCTGGTATCGCTTCATTATCCTGGTGGTGGATACCGGAACACGCACGGTGATCAGAGCCAAAGTTTGGCAAGATGGTACGGCTGAACCTTCGGTTTGGCAGGTGGATGCCTATGATGACAGCGCAACCCGGCTGACTTTCGGAACAATAGGCGTGTGGAGTTCATCATCTGGTATCAAGTACTGGGATGATCTGGTAGTGGATTATTGGTCCCCAGGTACTGATGGCCCCATGATTGACATATGGTACGGCCTGGAGCAAAGTTTCGGTCACATCGGAATACCGCAACGGTGGGTGAACATTCTTGGCAACGTCTTAGATTTTGACGGAGTCGAGTCCCTTACGTATTGGTTGAACGATGGTCCTGAACTTTCCCTGAACATCGGTCCTACAGACTACCGGTTAGCCGATGAAGGTGATTTTAACATCGAAATCGCCATCGACGACGAATACTTGAAAGTATGGCCGAATCAAAACCAGGTGGTGATTCGAGCGATAGACATTTACGGTAACGAGACCTTCGAGACGATCATAGTTAATTATGAAGACGGTAATGTATGGCCCGAAAACTACACGATTGATTGGAGTTCCGTATCGTCCATCCAGGATGTTGCCCAGATCGTAGATGGCCTATGGTCGCTGGGAACGGACAGCATCCAGGCGGAACAACTAGCATATGACAGACTGGTCGCAGTCGGTGACGTGTCTTGGGAGAACTACGAGGTGACAGTTCCAATTACTGTCTACGGCATCGAAGAAACCTACGGTCCGCCGGGTGGTGGGCCAACCTTGGGCTTTGTCGTCAGGTGGCTGGGGCATGAGGTCGACGGGAATCAGCCGAGCGTGCAATGGTGGCCGGTGGGTATCGTAGGGGCATATCTATGGCGGCAGGACTATGAGAGGTTTGTGCTGGTGGATAATTACTACAGGGTTGAGGACATCGGTGGGCTGCAGCTTCAATTCGACGTTGAATACATATTCAAACTCAGGGCTGAAACGAATTCAAACTATAGTGTATACAGCTTGAAGGTCTGGCTTGCGGACCAGTCCGAACCCGCTGATTGGACGCTAATTGCTTCTGAATCGGTATCAACTGATCAGACAGTGGGATCAGTCCTGCTTGTCTCGCAGTTTGTGGAGGCGAGCTTTGGCAACGTTACTATCGTGTCCCTTGATTAAGGGCTCTGTCAAAAAATAACTTGGCATTTTTGCATTCCAACTTTACCATATCTTTAACCGACCATCATTCACACCTGATCTTACCTAAGTTGAGCGATTTTTTGCGAAGATATGTGCTGAGATCTTGATGCATAAGGATTTGCAAAAACCGCAGGCATACCCGCGGATATGTCGAGGATTTTTGCGAAGCCTTTATGCGCAAGAGATCGGCGCAGATTGAGTAAAAAATCGCTCAATTTAGGTCTTAATAAAATCGGCCTCGAAATAGCTCGCTATTCCTGCTGAGAAAAGCAGGTATGTTAAACCTTAATACAAGATCAACAAAGTGTAAACTACTTTTGACTTATCGTGAAGGATGCCGAAATTCTTAACATAAAGGAACAATTATGAAAAGCGAATATCTGCTCGAATTATGGCGTTACCGGGAATTGTTCTATTTTTTGGTATGGCGAAACCTGAAGGTTCGTTATAAACAAACCATACTTGGAGCATCCTGGGCAATCATTCAACCGGTTTTCACCATGATTGTATTCACTCTTTTTTTTGGTCGACTGGCTAAGATTCCAAGTGACGGGATTCCATATCCGGTTTTTTCATACTGTGCGCTGCTCCCTTGGACATATTTTTCTACCACACTTACACAATCTGGGAATAGTCTGGTCGGGAATAAAAATCTAATCACAAAGATATACTTTCCCAGAGTGACTATTCCAGCCTCATATGCATTAAGCGGTTTGCTTGACCTTGGTTTAGCTTCCGTCGTTCTTTTAGGCATGATGGCATACTATCAGATCCAGATTAGTTGGGGTTTGTTGTTGTTACCCTTTTTAGTCTTACTCCTAGTATTGCTCGTCCTTGGAGTTGGGATGATATTTTCGTCCTTGAATGTTAGATACCGGGATATTAAATATTGTTTACCTTTTATCATTCAGATATGGCTTTTCATTACGCCCGTTATTTATCCCACTAGTTTTCTTCCCGAACGGTTTCGGATATTGATTGCATTCAACCCGACGTGCGGCATCATAGAAGCTTTTCGGGCTTCTCTTCTTCCGACACGAGACGTTGACTGGCATTTGCTGGGCATTTCGGTACTGATGACTTTGCTTATCTTTACATCAGGCATACTGTACTTTAGAAAGACTGAAAAGGACTTTGCTGACATTATTTAGTGTCCGAACGAAAACTAGAAAATTTTTTCAAGTTCAAGGAAGGTGTAAATTTTAACCGCGGGAATACATTGAGTATTTTGAGGATTAAAATTTAAGCCTGACGCAGAAATTGGGAAAATTAGCAGTTTTCGTTCAGGCACTATTTAGGCATTCGCTGAGGGATCTTATGGCACATTCTATCATTGTGGAAAATTTATCTAAGCAGTACCGGATCGGTGAATTGCATCGCGAAACTACGCTGTCCGAGACCCTGATTCATACCCTAACGCAGCTCTTTAAGAGAAAGCGAAAAGAAACGATATGGGCGCTGAAAGATGTCTCCTTCAAAATCAACGCGGGAGAAGTTCTTGGAATCATTGGGCGGAATGGCTCTGGGAAAAGCACTGTGTTAAAGGTGCTCGCAAAAATTACTTATCCTACTTCAGGAACAACGAAAGTCTTGGGCCGGGTCGCTTCTCTTTTGGAAGTGGGCACCGGTTTCCATGAAGAGTTAACCGGACGAGAAAACATTTACTTAAACGGTTCAATTTTGGGAATGACGAAACGAGAGACAGATGCGAAATTAGATGAGATTATTGACTTTTCTGGCGTGGAAAAGTTTGTCGATACACCCATTAAGCGTTATTCCTCGGGCATGCGTTTACGATTAGGCTTTGCTGTAGCCGCTCACTTGGATACTGAGGTATTGCTTGTAGATGAAATATTGGCGGTTGGCGATGCGGAGTTTCAAAAAAAATGTTTAAAAACGATGGGCAATCTCAGCGGGACCGGTAGAACAGTACTCTTCGTTTCCCACAATATGGAAGCAATTAAAAACCTCTGTCAACGTGTAATCTGGATAGACAATGGAAAGGTTCGACAAGACGGGGAACCCAGAGAAGTCATCAAAGACTATATGTCCTCTTTTGTTGGTATGCATCAACCAGCACATGGTTTTGCGCATATAACGAATCGAGGTGGCAATGGCGACATTCGATACAACAGAATCGAATTTCTGAGTTCGGATAAGCAGCCCCTAAAAGCCGCTTATAGTGGAAACAGTTTTGTTGCGAGACTCTATTATCATGCTGAAAAACAGATTCCAAGTCCCTACTTCGGCCTTGAGCTATTTACAGAACTTGGGACAAAAATTACCTCATTTAATACATGGACCTCAGGTTTTGAAGTACCCTTCCTGCCCCCGGGAAACGGGTATATTGACCTTGAAGTAGAGTCACTCAATATTTCTGCTGGTCGTTACTATGTCTCGCTTTGGATAGCGAGTTCGGGAAACCTGTGGTATGATCGTTTAGAGCAATGTGCGGTATTGGACGTCGAACCATCGGATTTTTACAAATCAGGTAGAGAAATAAAGCGCCAGCATACACATCTCTTCGGGATCGTTCTTTTCCCATGCAAGTGGAACCTAAAGGGTGAAAGTCCAAAATGATGATTCATACAGATCCAATGGTCAGCATCGGTCTACCTGTCTATAATGGCGAGAGGTACATTTCTGAAGAGATCGAATCGCTTCTCAACCAGACATTCCACGACTTCGAGATCATCATTTGCGACAACGCCTCTACGGACGGAACCGAGGCGATCTGTCGAAGCTATGGGAGTAGTGACACGCGTATCCGCTACTACCGAAATTCCCAAAATATTGGAGCGGCAGCCAATTTCAATCGGACGTTCTGGCTTGCTTCCGGGAAATACTTTAAGTGGGCCGCACACGACGACCTTCATGCTCCTGATTTTCTGTTGAGGTGCGTTGAGATGCTGGATAAAGACCCTTCGGTGGTTTTGTGCCATTCTGAGGTGCAATTTATTGATGAATCTGGGCGGTATATTAAGAATCCTGATCGGTTTCTGCCGGATGCCAGTTCTCCAGAAGCCCATGTCCGTTTTTCTGAGCTAATTCGTATGGTTCACTGGTGCCTGGATATTTTTGGGCTTATGCGGAGTGATGCATTGAAGCGGACTCCGCTTATTTCAAATTACGTGGGGTCCGACAGAAATACATTGGTCATATTGGCTCTCCTCGGCCGGTTCCATCGGGTGCCTGAGTGCCTGTTCTTCAACAGAGAGCACGCCGAGCGCTCGGTGAGAAAAACTCGGCCCGCTTTCCGAGCAGCATGGTTTGACCCAAAAAATCGAAATCGTATTTCGCTTCCTCGCTGGAGAATCTTATTTGAATACATCAAATCTCTGAGCGCCGTGGAGCTACCTGTGAAACAGAGAATGGCTTGCTGGCAACATCTATTCCGGTGGCCGGGAGGGCATTCCCGGCTATTGAAAAAAGATGTGATGCTTGCCTCAAAAAGCGTTATCACTCGTCTCTATAAAGTATAGAGATCAGGATGGTCCTATTATGATAAAATATGCTCCAAGAAAGCCCTTGAAAAGCCAGTTGAGAAGGTTCATTTTAAATCTCAAATTCCAGTTGCATGATACCGATTTTCAAAATGGCAATATGCTCTTCTTTGTCACAGGCCGAGGCAAATCCGGCACAACATGGATGGCAGAATTGCTTACAACTCATCCCTCACTCTTCTGTGACTCCGCGGAAAACTTTGGGTTTCATCAGGATTTTCACTTCCAGCACCTTGCCGATTGGCCTGAATTTTTATTTGACGGGGTTGAAGCTAACATAACGGAAAAAACCTGGAAGTTAATCAAGAATGGTTTGATTACAAACCTCAGGAATAAATGTAACAAATTGTCGGCTCAAAAATTGGGAGATAAGACCCCGGATCAAGACATATTACGTATCTTGGATCTGTTTCCAAAAACACAGGTCATTGTCATGCTGCGGGACTTCAGGGATGCGTGTGTATCATTGGCCTTTCATGGGACGAGGCTATCTAATAGCTGGAGAGGACTGTTTGACGGTCCCGAGAAAAAATATCTTGATAACAAATTTCTAAAGGCTGTTCTGACATATTATGAGACTAAAAAGGATTTTGAGTTATATTCAAGGCTTGCTACCGAAAAACCGGATCAGGTCTTAATTGTTCGATATGAAGAGATGAAATCAGAACCTTTATCCACGCTCAGAGGTGTGTTCGAGTTTTTGGGAGTAGACAGCAGAATTGTTCATGTAAGAAAGTGTTTGGAGTTAAACACATTTCAGAAAAGGGCAAAAGGCAGGCGGCCAGGTGACGGTGATTCTAAAAGTTTCTACCGAAAAGGGATCATAGGGGATTGGAAAAATCATTTCAGTCCCGAGAATATAGCTCTTTTCAAGGAAATTTCGGGTGATACGCTTATTGAAGCAGGTTATGTGCATAATAACCAATGGGGATTGTAGGACTTACGATGGAAAATCAGGGCAATAAAAAAAAACACAGCGCTTACAATATAATCTGCTTTGGTTTTTTGCCTTGGAACAATATGTGGGGGCGTAACCAGAGTATGATGGCTGAAATAGCACAATTTCATCTTATTCATAATGTTATTTTTGTGGATCCATTGCTTTCAATACGAAAGGTATTCATGCAAAAAAGCAAACACCTCAACACTTCGTCACATATTGCAGGTAAACTTTTTCCATCAAAAAAAACTTCTAAAATATGGGAATATGTTCCGCTTACTTTTCTTCCGTTTAAAAGACGTTTTTCTGCGTTGGAAAAACTTGAAAATCGCATAAACTTAAACATTATACGCCTGATAAATTCTAATATGCCATTTATTCTTTTTATCAACAGCCCTAAAAACTCTCTTCAGTATCTGCTTGATGAATTACTGAAAAAAGCGGATTTGTCAATTTTTGATTTTTGCGATGATTTTGTGGAATACTATCCGAGTGAAGCAGTTGAAGCCAGGGCAATTTTCTCGCGCAACATAGAAAAATATGCAAAATCATCTGATATTGTTCTATCTATTAATGACCATTTAAGAAATAAATACAGCTTTTTGAACAAAAACATACATGTGATCAAAAATGGTACGAACTATTATAATTTTGATCGTAAAAGCTATAAAACCATTGATTTTCTTGAGCGGATTAAAAGTAAGAAAAAGCCTATCATTGGATATAGCGGCAATATCAATACGTTTAGAATTGATTTTAGCCTGCTCGATTTTCTTTTAGACCAAAGACCAAATTGGCAGTATGTTTTTATCGGACCCGCTGAATCATATTTCACCAAGCGATATTTGAAGTTTGAAAATGTTTATCACGTACCACCTGTAGATTATCAGACCCTTCCAGACTACATACGTTATTTCGATGTGGCGATTGTCCCATTCAAGATAAATGAACATACAAAGGGAAACAATTTGCTTAAGTTTCATGACTACCTTGCAATGGGAAAGCCAATCGTCAGCACTGACATGGGAGGGGCAAACGATTTAAGAGATGTCATTAGAATTGCTCAAAGGCCATCTGACTTCTTGGAAAAAGTAGAAAAAGCTCTATCCCCGGACACATTTCGGAACACACTGAAGCGTAAGAAAGTCGCTTTGGAAAATTCCTGGCAACACCGGATTAAGGAGCTTGAGGAGTTGATAAAGAATAGTATCTCTTAAAACCTCAGGGTTTTCTGATTGGTGAATCAATGCAAAAGTTTTTTTTTCATATTCATATCTGGAAATGTGCAGGGTCTACGTTCCTAAATATTTGTCGGAATAACTTCGGCAAGGGGTTCCACCGCGACATAATGCTTGTCCAGGATTGGGTATTATCGATCCAACAACTCCGCTGGCTTATGCGCTATCATAAATGGATTCGTTGCTACAGTTGCCACATGCTCTCCGGGGAGCTGCCATACGAAGCGGAAGACACCGAAGTTATTGGTGTTGCCTTTGTGCGCAACCCAGTCGATCGTTTTATCTCAAGCTACAGGTATCAGAAAGCTGCGAATTACCGAGGTGGCTTTGCCAAGGGAAAGAGTTTTTCTGAGTTCTATGTTCATGCGTTGGAGGAGGTGGATAATCCCATGTGGAGGAATGGACAGACATACGTTTTGGGAGGCAGCCGGAGTGAAGAGGCGCTTGCCGGGATTCACAAACGTATGCAACAGGGCCGGCTAATACTTCTTGTCACCGAACGATTCGATGAGTCCTGCATCGCACTCGAGGGCCTCTTCCCCGATCAGTTCAAAGACTGTTCGTACATTCGCCGCAATGTCTCCCCCAAAAAGGAACTAATTACCCGATCACAGCGTAGCGCCGTTTCTCAGCACATGCATCTTGATTACAAACTGCTTTCGCTTGCAAACGATTACCTGGATGCGACATTGGAGTGTCTTTTTCCTGATCTTCATGAACGACAGCAATATCTTGACGATTTCAGGCAGCGCTGCTGGTCGAAAGAGAAATACCAGCGTAGGTTTGATGCAGTGAAATCTTTTGAGAGTGCTATCAAGACAGCCGTCAAAACTGTGATAAGGCTTTAATACGCAACAGCCGGTGTTGACGTCAGTGCACGCCAATGCTTTAACGGAGGTTCAAGATGCGAGTTGCTATTTTTTCCGCCTTTGATACTGTTCTAAATCCCTATATTCTCCTATTCAAAGAAACTTTGGAACGTCAAGGGCTTGAAGTCCATTTGGAACGTGAATTTAATCTGAAGTGGCTGCTATCCAAAGGCAAGTCTTGTGACTGTATCCATTTGCACTGGATAAAACATTCCTATTCACCTCCGAAAAACAATGACAAATCAAAATTTTTAAAAAAACTGATCGAAATTCGCATAGTAAGAATATTTTTGGATTTATTCTGCCTGATTGAATTCGCACTTACATTTTTGTTCGCAAAACTGGCAGGAAAGACTATTGTGTTCACTGTTCACGACCTCTTCAAGTCTGGCAAACAATCGCTACGGGGGAGAATGCAAGTCCGGATGGCTCGCTATGTGGTTTTTTTGCTATCTGATTCCATCCACGTTCATAACCATCATTCCCGTAAGCTCATAAGAGCTATATATAAGAGAAAGAGTGGTATCTCCGTTATTCCACATGGCAATTATATAGGGTATTATCCGAACCAGGTTTCAAAAACCGAAGCGCGTCTCCGGTTGGGGTTGCCTGGCGATGCTTTTGTCTATCTATTTCTGGGTCTGCTTCGCCCCTATAAGGGACTGGAGGATTTGTTTGAGGCCTTTGAGACATTAGAATGGCCTGGGGCAAGACTACTGGTAGCCGGCCAGGTCTTTGGGGTTGACAGTTATGAGTCAAGGCTATTGGACCTAACGCGCAGTAACTCCAAGATAATGCTGGTGCCGGAGTTCATAGTCGATGAGGCTATCCAACTTTATATGAATGCCTGCGACGTTTTCGTTTTGCCCTATAAGGATATAACCACGTCCGGCGCTGCTGCACTGGCATTGTCGTTTGGGCGGCCCATTATTGCTCCCGCTATCACCTCGTTCCCCGAGGTCATAACCTCAGAGGTAGGAATCCTATACGATACATCTCAGCCAAACGGCTTGGTCTCTGCATTGCGGGAGGCTAGAACCCGATCTTGGTCTGAATCTAAGATTTTTGACTATGCTCATCAGTTTGATTGGGACAAACTGGGCCCTCAGTTCGCGGCCCTATACACTAAACATGATGGAAGAAGACAGTAAGGGCTCGGTCAAACCACAAACTAATTTATCAGCCAGATCATGAAGCCGCGTAGAATTTTATATATTACCAGAATCTCCAAAGGTGGCGTGGCTGTTGTGCTGGACCAGCTTGCGAGAGGGCTGGACAAACATTTTTACGACCCTGTGGTTTTGTTTGACACTCCACAGTCGTCCGAAATCAGGCAGAAACTTGTTTCGTCGAACATTAAAACCATCGAGTTGATGGAATGTCGGGATATTCTTCAGGATAAAGTGTCGTCTCAACCCCTCACGAAAAGAAATATTGGTAGTCTTCTTGAGAGATTTTTGGGGAAAAGAGCTCGTCAGTTGTATTTTGTATTGAAAAGTGCAAGACAATTTTTTTTTCAGGAAATGCCCAGGATCAAGCGGTATGTTAAAATTATCAGGGAAAATAAAATTGACCTTGTTCACACCCATAGTGATTTGCGCCGTGGAAAACCGGAAATTATAGCAGCAAGAATAACTGGAGTTCCATGCATAATCCATCATCATGGATATGCAGACTATACGCGTTTTGATAAATTATTCGCTGGATTTGTTGACACCAATATCTATATCTCAAATGATGTGGCCGAATACCACATAGCGCAGGGAGAATCACGTACAAAAGGGAAAATCATTCATAATGGGGTCAACTTGTCTGATTGCATGAAATCGCATGATACATTGCGGGTGCGTAAACAGTTTGGTTGCACTACTGAGCAAGTGTTGGTAGGACTTGTTGCTCGGCTTGACTGGTGGAAAGGACATGAGTTTTTTCTGGAAGCCATGGCAGAGGTTGTAAAGAGAAATCACAACATTAAAGGACTCATCATTGGGGGGTTGGCTGAATTAAGCTATGACAGTAGCAGTCGCTACCTTGATAGGCTGCATGTTATGGTTAAATCCTTAGGGTTAGGAGAAAAGATTATTTTTACAGGTCACAGAAGTGATGTGCCTTGTCTTGTATCTGCGCTGGATGTGGTTGTGCATGCTTCATCCACCCAGGAACCTTTTGGTTTGACGGTAATTGAAGGGATGGCCGCGGGTAAGCCGGTGGTAGCTACTGCGGCAGGCGGGGTCATAGACATTATCGAAGATGGCGTGAACGGCTTGCTTGTTCCCTGTAAAGACTCAAAAGCGATGGCTATAGCAATTTTACAGATCCTTTCTGATCGGGACAAAGCAAAAAAGATGGGTCTGGCAGCACGTCGACGCGTAACTGAAAAGTTTACAGTGCAACATCAAGTAACTGCTGTGCAGAAACTATATGATTCCATCTTGGGCATTGCTTAGCGCAATAAGGCTTTCGGCATAAAATAGAATGCCTGAATGTCAAGGAAAGCGTTTATCTTAAGGTGGTTTTTTTTCGAGATTTTGATAGCTTATGGAAATTAATCCGCTCGTAATAGCCGGTTCCGGCCGTTCTGGAACTACCTGGGTTTTAGACGTCCTTGCTGAAACCAATAATCTCCGTCCTGTTTTTGAGCCGTTAAACCCGTTTGGTGTGAGCGAAGCTCGGTCTTTCTGTAACTGTTATGTGCGCGAAAATGCTTATGAACCTGAGCTAAAGTGTTTCATGGAAAAAGTTTTTAATGGCGAACTTAATTATCTATGGCCAAACACCCGATTCCTTCCAGATAAAATGCGACCATCCATTTCGCAAATGACCTCATGGGATTACAATTACACCCTTTTGTCACGATATAAGAAATTTTTTATTCGATATTCCAACTATGCAAGAAAAAAATCATTTCGACCAATAACAAAATTTATCAGAGCCAATTTAATGCTTGATTGGTTAAATTCTAACTTCAATGCAAGGGTTATTTTTCTTGTTCGCCATCCTGGAGCGGTCGTAGCTTCCAAAATAGCAGCCGCCAAAACTAAAGGTGGTGCTGTATGGGATTTTAATGGCCCAAATGAACAAAGAATTTTATTCCAATACAAACAGGATGAACAATTAAGAAAAGATTATTTGAGTAAATATTATGAAATATTTTTAGAGGAATTATCCCCTGTCGCTGGGCATACGCTAATATGGTGTATAGAAAATATTTTGCCAGTTTATAATCAGCAAAAAAAGAAACGTTACGTCTTTTTTTATGAAGATATCGTCAAGAATCCCGAAAAAGAATTTGGCCGTATGGTAAAAGCATTGGGTCTTGAACGAAAACCTGACAGCTCAATTGTTATCAGGCCTTCCCAGCAGGCATCTCAAGAAATGAGAAATCGATCATTTGAGGAAAATCAACTGACAAGGTGGATGAAAAGCTTTAACCAAGAACAACTTGGCGAAATGGATAGGATCTTAAAATTTTTCAATGTAACTACTTATAATGCATATGAACCTATGCCAGTTAGCAGAACACAGGACTTCATCTGCTAGTTATTGTCTTAACCTGAAGAACTCGTAAGTTCTTTGGCGGGAAGAGCGGAAAGACCGGTCCTTTTGTCATTTGTCATTGTTCGGATACCAAAATGAAAATAATTTTTATCTATTTGCTTCTATTCACATTTTATAGTGATCAAGTTCTGGGAGGGGTGGGATTTTCCCAGATGAAAGGTCTCAGTTTATTTAACTTAAATATCTATCTGCTTTTGATCGTATGGTTGCTTGCCATAGTCCAAAGGCGGAAGATATTCATGCCCAACAATATAAATATACTTTTGATTTTAATGGGCTTAGTGGTGTTGATGTCGATCTTTGTCAAAATACTACGCTATGAAATTCCTAATATAAACATTATGAATGAGGTTTTAGGTTTCAAAGCTTGGCTTAACCCTGTGCTTCTCTTTTTCATTCTTTTCAACATTGTTGATGACGAAGAAACATGCAATCAAGTATTATTAGGGTTGTATTTTTTATTTCTGGCACTGATTTTAACGCAACTCTTAGCTATATTAGGGATCATTGGTTATAAAGCAGAGTTAATTGCTAAGCATGGCCGGGCAAGCGGTTTCGGTGCCACCGGTGAATACGCTATAACCTTGGTGCTTTTCTTTCCGTTCGTGTTGTCGGGGAGTGTTTTGATGAAGAGAAGCAACTTGTTTAAAACTGGCTGCATAACTTTAGTTTTTCTAATATTTGTGGGGCTGGTTATTGCAGGATCACGGAATGGGGCAGTGGCTTTTTTGTGTAGTATGCTGGTTTATCTGCTGATCCTCAAACGAAAAAAAATAATGGGCCTGCTTCCAATTATCTTCTTGATTATAACGATGATTGTGTTGGGTACCGCAGCCTTTGTTGTCTCGCCATCCAGTGTTAAGACGGTGGTTAGTGAAAGATTTGATCCGTCCACCTCCGAGGACGTTAAATCATACACTTCCGGTAGAACAGAGCTTTGGAAAAATGGATGGAAACTTTTTGTCGATAGCCCACTTATCGGTCATGGCAGGAATTCTTTTATGATACTATCTCAGTTACGAGGATACCGGTATTGTGGCGCTCCACATAATGAATACCTTAGGTGTTTGGCAGAACATGGCCTTATCGGATTCATCGCTTTTTTTCTGATATTTGTCAAAATTTTTCAAAATATATGGCAATCCCTTGAAACAACGACAAACTCTTGGGGAAAACAGTTATATATAAGTTATATTGCAGGTTTTTGTGGTTATATGGTCGGGATGTTTGCCACCAATGCTGGTCCTTCTCTGGTTATTTTCTGGATTTACACTGCTGTGATTTATAAATATGCGCAATTAGATATGGATAAAAAAGAAATTTCTGTGGGTAAAAGTGAGACTGTAGCCACTCTTTCTCCTGTATGACAAAAAGCTAACCCTGCCCTTTACCCACAAATTAGCGTTATCCAGTATTATCTTTGAGTGCAAATCCTTCACACATCATCTGTAAATGTGTATAACCTCGCCACATTAATTGGTGACCAGGAGGTGGATTATTAGAGCGCCATAAGTATCCACCAATGTTTGCTACCAGTTTCACCATGTCACCGAAACAATCTGGGGGATTTAAGTTTTTTTTTTCAGCGTAGGCTTTCAGCACTTTAATTTCTAAATCTGAAAACAAAACCTCAGGAGGCAGCTCAGGTGTCCCTCTTCCCAGTAACGTCATGAGCTATATTGAGTATGTTATTGATCTGCTCGATGGCCTCGGGTTGTGATAGTGTCCGTTTAATTTGATTTTGTATTTCCATGCCTGCAAACATATACTATGCAGACAAGCTTGTCCAGTTATTTTTTATGGGTAAAGAGCAGAGCTAACCCCCAATATCTTGTTATCGTGGTTCTTTTTTGCGGCACGTCATAAAAAAACGCATTATACCCCAAACGATGAGAGCATTATGCTTGGAAAAGGATCGTGACGCACCTTTAACATTTTATGATTTTCCAGCCGAGCTCTGGGTACATATACGCACGACAAATCCGATAGAATCAGCATTTTCAACCGTAAGATTGCGTACAGCAAAAGTAAGGAGCTGTTTTTCGTCAAAGACTGTTTTGACAATGGCATTTAAACTGTGCCAATGTGCTGAGAAAAAATGGATAAAGCTACATCATCCCAAAAGAATACCGGAAGTCATTCGAGGAGTAAAATTTTTCAATGGAGTTGCAGCAATTCTAATTATGGCTTTTAATGGTGGCCATCAATGTTGCTTCCGGCTTGGTTTTTGTCTCGGTTATAAGAAATTAGGCCAAGTGAGGAGAGAAAACTGCCTAAGGCTGATCAATATGGGAGGATAAGATTTACTTTCCATCTTTCGATAACAACAGCGATGTGGCATATAAATTGCGTGCTCTCTGTGAGCATAGGCAGTCGGTCAGTACTCAGTAACAATAAAGAATCTGCAGATTCTGCCTTTAAAGTTCTTGACAATAAAGATCGCTTGATCCTAAAATATAATTTAATAAAAAATACAGGAGGTTTTATATGAGACTCAGAATTTTGACGCTTTTAACTTTCACGATGTTGTGTTCGTTTCCCTTGCTGGCAAATGCGGCGACACATAACTACTATTTCAGTAACGCCGGAAGTGGAAACACATGTTCGCAAGGATCTCCATGTGCTACGCTTGCTATTGCACGAACAAAAATCAATGATATTGGAAGTGAGCATATTGTAAATCTTTATTTTAATCGTGGGGATACTTGGTCTGCAAATACATCAGCGGTAAATAAAACAATTTGTCATGGACTTCTTGTTGATGAAAACAATGATCCTGCCGTAAATATAGATGCTTACGGTTCAGGAAATGATCCTATATTTGACGGTCTGGTTTCAAATTTTTCTACGGCCCCTGCCCACAACAGTACAACAGGCCCATTGTTTTCTAATCGATTTTTTGAATTTAAGCGCAACAATTGTAGTATATCGAATATAGAAATTAAAAGAGTCTATGGTCATGGTATATTCTTAAATCCGTCTAATTATTTTACTCTTGATTCCTGTAATATACACGATTTTGGTGCAGGAGGAATTTCAACATCATCTGGAACGGGCGGGAGCCATATCACAGTTATAAACAATACCTTTCACACTGGGCAGGAGTTGTGGAGATATTCAAAACGGTCTGGATGGGAAGCCGCAATTCAATTAACATCCGCAAATCATCTATGTGAAGATAATATCATCCGGTATAATGTTGTATATGATATTTATGGTGAAGGAATCCAAACTCCAAATAGTCTGTGTGAATATAATATTGTTGGAAATACATATTCAATAGCTATTAATAACGCACCCCAAAATTGGGATTCAAAAACCACAACTATCAGATATAATATTGTAACAGCAAGCGATTGGAATTCAAGTGCTTATCCCGGTGCGACAGGGATACGAGTAATGGATGAGTACACGGGAGGAAGCAACGCAAATGCAGATATTCAAATCTACGGAAATATAGTTATTAATAGGAGTTTTGGTGTAAGGATATTTTCTCCCGAAGACCCCGAAAATCCGTTTGGTTCAGTGAAAATATATAATAATACAGTGATTGATTCACATAATTGTAATATGTACGTTGCCCACCCAGAGGAATTTACGTCCATAAAGATATATAACAATTCTTTCATTCTATACGATCAAACAGGTGCAAGGCATGTTTTAGACTATCAGAATTTTCTACCTCATGCCAACTGGACAATAGACAATAATCATTTTTGGACAACCGGTGGTTCTCCAACGGTAGATGTTGGTTGGAGAACCAACTATATTATTACTGATCCTAAGTTGCCAGGGGAACCGTCAATAGATTGGGATGGTCAGAGTGGGGCAACTTATTACAAAAACATTGACTTTAACACGCATCTTTATCCACCGGCTGATTCTGCGCTTGTCAACGCAGGCAAAACACTTGAGTCTGCTGCCTATGAAACTATGTTTTTAACTAAAGGCACTGACTTCGATACTTTGCCTAATACACCCACTTACCAAAGAGTATCTCAGTTCGATGCTCCCAATTGGAGTATCGGCGCTATTGTCCGCGGTGTTGGGTCTCCTATCAGCTCACCTACTGGCCTTGAAACCAAACCAAAATAATATAGCGAATTATATCGCAGGGAATCTTTCTGACTGCTGTTTAGCGGATATTTTTTTGAATAAAAATGCTCTTTTGGGTCGCTTTAATTTTTTTATTGTGGTGACTTTTTTCAGTTCTTTTTACAACCGTTTGATTCATCTGTAGATTCATTGATCAAAATCTAAATATCAAACTTTAACAGCCCTCATAAAGCTTAGTATTGCTCCACTCTGACGCAGGTCAGTCGCTTTGCTTTGATGTTATGCCCTTAAAATAACTATAGTACTATCGATGCTTAGACTCCTGCATATGCCTTAGAAAAAAATAACACATAAACCATCAGCATATATATTCACTGTTAAACCATTTGAGTGTAACCAAAATTAAACATACCGTTAAAATTAATATTAAGCTATAAGATAATATAGCTATAGACCTCTGAGACGGTGTGTGCCATATTAACCTTCTAATAAATTAATCAACATAGGAGGATTAATATGGCACATGTTAGCAAAAACACCTTAACTGCTCCAGGAAAACACTCTCCTAATATTGAAAAATGTTTAGATGGTTGTAAGGAAAAGTTCAACCAAATATTATCTGGTGTTCTCAACGAAGGAAACCAGGATGCTCATAAGATGGAAGCATCTATTTACAAACAATTGATGAAATTGGGGTTTATATTAATGCAGTTGTTCTTTGCTATCCAAAATAAAGGTAATTACGGCAAAACAATAGAAACCGCACAAGGAATTGCCAAAAGAGGCAGGACAAGTGTAAAGTCATATTTCTCAATTTTTGGAAAAATGAAAGTGACCCGCTATCTTTACCATATAGGCGATGTCAGTTTTGCGCCTTTAGATATTGTATTAAATTTGCCAGTACGTTGTTACTCATATTTTTTATCCGAATTCGCTAATTTACTGAATATTAACGGAGCTTATGAAAATGCATCCGGA
>Ga0255423_10053_pt1 | contig 20210 bp, 15 predicted proteins | sample ANMaggSeSYBR02H3_FD_182659 | JGI IMG/M metagenome (GOLD analysis project Ga0255423, IMG submission 182659) | Sediment cell enrichment communities from methane seep in Santa Monica Basin, California, United Staets - ANME aggregate JGI... | ecosystem: Environmental > Aquatic > Marine > Cold seeps >...
GATATTTGAAAACGTAGTTTATCTGGCTTTGAGAAGAAAAGGAGAAAAGATTTTCTATTGGAAAGGAAAAGGAGAGGTTGATTTTCTTATAAGAAAAGGGACCAGAATCGATAAACTGATCAATGTCTGCTGGGAACTCAACAAGAAGAATGAAAAGAGAGAATTCTCCGGCCTGTATGAAGCAATGAAACAATTCAATGTCTCCAATGCTCAAATTATTGTAAGTGGATATGATGATCAAGTGGACTTCAAAGGGAAAAAAATTGTAATCAGCAATTTCTTCAACTGGCTCAAGGGAGAAAATTAGCTGAACTCATTTTGTGAATCCACAGGAACGACAAATCAAGCGGCTGGCAGCTTCTATCTGGGATGATGCGCAACCGCCGGCTTTGTTCAACCACGTTTTACCCATCACCTCCTTTCCATTAACGTCTTGATTCTTTATATTTTTTTGTTATGCTGTATGGACAGGTCAAGCTTTTACGCTCAACTGAACAAAAGATAAAACGCTATTCATCAGGCACTAAGGAATTACTTGTAATGTCAATAAAATCACAAAGCTCTGATGACTATCTCGTTGGTGTCATCTCGGACACGCACGGTCTCTTGAGACCTGAGGCAATCAAAGTTCTCGAAAGTACCGACTTGATTATTCATGCCGGCGACATCGGTAAGCATGAGGTGCTTGAAACTTTGCGAGCGGTCAGCCCGGTCTATGCTGTGCGAGGAAACATGGACGTGGGCGGATGGGCACACTACCTCCCTGAAACAGAGGTTGTAGAGATCGGAAAATTCTTGCTCTACGTGCTTCATAATACAGATGAACTGGACATAGATCCCGCAGCAGCAGGCTTTAACGCTGTTATATATGGTCATACCCACCTGGCATCTATAGACAGGAAAAACAACGTACTTTTTTTGAACCCGGGCACGGCCGGGCCGTTTAGAGCGCCAATCACAGTTGCCCTGCTTCATCTACGGGGAAGTTCTTTGGACGCGGAATTGGTCGAGCTTAATCTATAACTGGTGTCTTGAAGATTTGAATCGGTTTAGCTTTCAAAATAAAAGAGAAGCATTATGCTCATCGAAAGAATGAAAGTCGGTAGCTTCCGCTTGATACTTGATGCTGAGTTTGGACATTGAAAAAACGAGCAAAAAGCAGGTAGAACATTAAGCAATTTATAATTTATTTTGAGCCGACAATTCTATTCTTTTAACCTCATTTTTTCAGTATCAGCTTAGGCAAAATCAATGGAAGAATTAGCTGAAATACTATTTCCATATTTTTATTATAAAGAGACTGGTCTTATTATTTGGAAAAACTTATTCACCAATAAGCTTAAGCTCGATAAAATAAAGATTGGAGCAGAATAATCGTTTGGAAGAAAAATTTAATCAAGTTTATTCGCTATTCAAGATACGGCTCATAGCGACCTACTTATAGATACATGCAGATGAATTGATACTTGACAAAGCCATTTATAAAGCTGAATGCGCAAGAATCAGACTGAAAAGTGGTATCAATTCAGTTGCGGATATCTATAGCTGTTTAAAATGGAAAAAGAAATGGCGCGCAAAAAAAGACCTATAATTCCTCACGGACTGAAATCTACCGGCGTCCCAACATGCTGATTTGAAAAGAAAAACAGGCAATGCATGCAACTCTCTGATATTAAACCAAACGTAATCGTTCAAGGCCCAATTTTCCCAGAGCGTGTAAAGGTCATCACCACCATTCCAATGGGTGATTCTATTAAGCTAGTCGGTGAAGTGATGGAAACGGGAAGGGTTCATCAGCCGATTCTCAATGAAAACCAAATCACAGAATTGGAAGTATCTCCCGAAACAGAACCGTTTGATGGCGATCCCGAAAGATTTCGACTTGGGATTGAGGCGATGCGCCTTGGTCTGGCTTATGAATATGATCCCTATTTCAGCCTTTCTATCGCGAGGGTTGATCCACTACCTCACCAATTGGAAGCTGTTTATGACTATTTCCTGAAACTCCCTCGTATACGATTTCTTCTTGCCGATGATCCCGGAGCCGGTAAAACTATCATGGCCGGCCTGCTTATCAAGGAATTGAAAGTGCGCGGGCTGATTCAGCGCATCTTGATTGTAACCCCTGCAAATCTCTCATTTCAGTGGCAGCGGGAACTTAAAGATAAGTTCAGGGAAAACTTCCAGCTTATCCGAAGTGATGTGCTTAGGGCTACCTATGGCGCTAATCCCTGGCAGGATGTCAATCAGGTTATTACTTCAGTATCATGGATTTCCAGAATCGAAGATGCAAGAGAAAGTCTGATGCGGAGCAATTGGGATCTGATTATTGTTGATGAAGCGCATAAGATGAGCGCGTACAGCGAGGAAAAAAAGACGCTGGCATATAAATTAGGCGAGTCGTTATCTGATATGACAGACCATTATCTATTAATGACGGCCACACCGCATAAAGGAGATCCAAAAAATTTCAGTTTGTTTCTGAAACTCCTGGACAGAGATGTTTACGGGGACGTAAAGAGCCTGGAAAAAGCGATGGAGGTGAGAGAGGCTCCTTTTTACCTGCGCCGTGTGAAAGAAGCGCTTGTATCGTTTCCTGATCCGAATACTGGAGAAGCAAAGAGCCTTTTTACACGACGCTATGTTCATACAGTAAGTTTTCAGATTGATCACGAAGAACTCGATTTTTATGACAAACTGACTCAGTATGTTGAAGATCAGTCAATAAAAGCAGCGCATGATGATACAGCGCGAGGCCGAGCTTTGGGGTTTACCATGGCCATGCTGCAGCGCCGGTTTGCCTCCAGCATTTATGCGGTAAGGCGCACGCTTGAGCGCATGAAGGCCAAACGAGAAAAAATTCTCGAAGATCCCGAAGCGTATCGAGAAGAGCAGATCATGAAAAAAGTGCCGGATGATTTTGACGATCTGCCGGATGAAATGAAGGAGGAAATTCTTGCAGACCTCGAAAATGTGGTGGCTTCCATCGACCCGGAGGCCTTGAGGGAAGAAATACTTGAACTGGGAAAACTTGTTGAAATTGCAAGGCCTTTGGAGTCCCGTGAGGTTGAAACAAAACTGGTCAAACTAAAGGAGGTTATTACTGAAAACGGTATTTTTGAAGACTCAAAGATGAAACTCCTGCTGTTTACTGAACATAAAGACACCCTGGATTATCTTGCAGGAGATGGCCGTGATGGACGACCTTTGGGTAAATTGCGTGAATGGGGCCTAAACGTGACGCAAATTCACGGTACTATGAAGATCGGTGACAGAGATACCCCGGGAACACGTATTTTTGCTGAGCGTGAATTTAGAGAAGACTGCCAGGTTCTGGTTGCCACCGAGGCTGCCGGGGAAGGTATTAACCTGCAATTCTGCTGGTACATGATCAATTACGACATTCCCTGGAATCCGAACAGGCTTGAACAGCGTATGGGCCGTATTCATCGGTATGGGCAGGAAAAGGATTGTCTGATCACAAACTTTGTTTCCATAAACACCCGCGAGGGCCGTGTATTAGAGAAGCTTTTTGACCGTATAAGCAAGATTGAAGAAGATCTCGACCCCAATAGGACAGGAAAGGTCTTCAACGTGCTGGGTGATATTTTCCCTGCCAATCAACTGGAACGTATGCTGCGCGAGATGTATGCCCGCAACCTTACTGAAGACGTAATCAAGGACAGAATCGTTGAGCAGGTGGATACCGAACGATTAAAGCGGATTACTGAATCCGCTCTGGAAGGGCTTGCTAAACGCGAGTTAAACCTGTCGGTCATTGTTGGCAAATCAGAAGAGGCCAAAGAACGACGGCTTGTTCCTGAGGTAGTCGAAGGATTTTTCATAGACGCCGCCCCATTAGCTGGAATTTCGCCAAAGGAAGCAAGTAATCAAAAACATGTTTATCGTGTGGGCCGGCTGCCACGAATACTGCTTCCATACGGCATTCAGTTAGAACAGCGCTTTGGCAAGCTGGGCCGTGAATATAAACAGATTGTTTTTGACAAAAAACTGCTCGCAAAAGATCCAACTTTGGAATGGGTCACGCCCGGTCACCCGCTTTTTGAAAGCGTCAGGTCAATGGTTCTTGACAAGGTGCGGGAGGATCTGCAACGGGGAACAATTTTTTATGATTTGAATCGAGAAGATCCCGTCAGGCTTATGGTTTTTTCTGCGGAAATCCGGGATGGTCGAGGGAACATTTTGCATAAGCGTCTCTTCGTGGCACAGACAACTCTGGATGGTTCCATCACCATACGCCAGCCGACCATATTCCTTGATCTTTCCATCGCCCCCAAAGGGACTGTCGCCCCTGAAGATTCAGGTATGCCCGGTCGAGAACAGGTTGAAACTACGCTTTATAAAGAGGCGCTTGTCCCAATGCTGGAGAATGAGCAAAAGCAGCGGGAAAAAGATGTAAAGACCATCTTGAATCATATAGAGATCAGCCTGAACACAATTATTGACAGGATTCAGCTTCAATTCGCCGAGTTGCAGACACAAAAAGAATCCGGTTCCAGAGAACCGGGTCTGGATGGCCGTATAAAGATGCTTAAAGACAGGCTGGATGAACTGAACAACCGGCTTGAACAGCGCAAAGCCGATCTGCTGAAAGAACAACAATGCACCGTCAGCAATATACAACACATAGGAAGCGCTTGGGTACTGCCGCACCCGGAACGTGAAACGCCAACCGGCAAAAATATGGTGAGCAACCCGGAAATTGAAAAAATTGCAGTCAAAGCAGTAACCGAATATGAAGAAGCCCGGGGCTGGAAAGTGGAAAGTGTTGAAGATGAAAACCGGGGGTTCGACCTGATTTCGCGTAAGCCGCTCCCGGAAGATTCACAGACGGCCATTGAGGTGAGATTCATCGAAGTCAAAGGCCGTTCTCATATCGGAGAGATAGCATTAACCACAAACGAATTTAAGACCGCTGAACGACTTAAAAAGGATTTCTGGCTTTATGTAGTATTTAACTGTGCTAACGATCCGGAAATCCATATTATTCAAGACCCTGCTCGTCTTGGGTGGAAACCAGTTCTAAAGGTTGAGCATTACCATGTCGGGGCAGAAAAGATTTTGAATTTTTAATTCCGGAGAAACAACATGCTTAGAAAAATTAAAATTCGAGGGTATAAATCCTTAGTCGATGCAGAGGTGTGTCTCAATTCTCTTTCCGTGTTATTTGGTCCCAATGCAGCAGGGAAGAGCAATTTCCTGGATGCACTGCAACTTTTATCAGGAATGGCAACCAGTCGGACATTAAAAGAGGCTTTTGAACCTCCATATCGTGGCAAACCTTTGGAATCTTTTGCATTTGGAGAAGAAGGCATTAAGGGATTACTGGGAAGGGAAGTCGTTTCATTTACTATGGAAGCAGATGTTGAGCTTTCAAATACAGTTGTCGATTTGGTAAATCGCCAAATTCGTGAGATGAAGAGAACCAAAGCATCACCTGAGAAGGCAAAATCTGCTGCAAAGAGCCAATCCTTTGTTCGTGAAAGACATTTGCGCTACCGCATTGAGATAGAAATACTTCCGAAGTCGGGTATCCTGCGTGTCGCAGATGAATATCTTGCATCACTTAATAAAAAAGGGGACATCAGCCGTAAAAGAAGACCTTTTCTTGAAAAAGTTCGAAACCGGCTGCACTTACGTATGGAAGGCCAGGCACACCCAACTTATTATGAGCGCTATCTGGATCACAGCATACTCTCCATGCCGCTGTATCCGCCCCACTATCCTCACCTTGTTGCCATACGTCAGGAGCTGGCAAGCTGGTTTTTCTTCTATTTTGAGCCAAGAGAGCGCATGCGTGCGCAAAGTGCTGTCAAAGAAATACGCCATATCGGATTAATGGGAGAGGAACTTGCCTCTTTCCTGAATACCTTGCGAGCCCTTGATGAACCACAATTCAAAGCGGTTGAAAAGGCTTTGCGTATGATTATCCCGGATGTGACAGGCATTGATGTCAGTGTAAACGAACTCGGCGAAGTGGAATTGAAGATATTGGAAGGGGAAACACCTATTCCGGCCCGTGTCCTATCTGAAGGCACATTACGTATTCTGGGGTTGCTGTCATTGGTCAGCGCAAAAGACCCCCCTGCGCTGTTAGGCTTTGAGGAGCCTGAAAATGGTATTCACCCTCGCAGAATCCGTATGATTGCCGATCTATTAAAAAACAGGGCCGCAACAGGAGATACACAGCTTATTGTCACCACCCATTCACCGATTCTGCCTGACATGGTTTCTGATGAAAACTTATTTGTTTGCCATAAAAAGCAAGGTCATACAGCAATTGATCCGTTTTCTACGTGGGGTCCATTAGGGCGTTCTTCCGATATAGACAAGGCGCTGAATGCTGAGGAGACTACCGTTTCCGAGCGCATTTTGCGGGGTGATTTCGATGCTTAGGATTATCCTTTTTGTTGAAGATTATGGTCATGAAGTGTTTATCGCCTCCCTGATTGAGAGGCTTGCCCGTGAACAAGGCATCTCCGTCAAAATCATACGTCGGAGTGTACGAGGCGGGCACGGCAAGGTCTTAACGGAATTCAAGATCTTTCTTCGCTACTTAGAAAAAGCAAGAGAGGGACTGCCGGATCTTTTTATTGTGGCAACGGACGCTAACTGTAAGGGCTATGCAGAACGCAAGAAAGAAATTGATAAAATTGCTGTTGAGTACAAAATTTTTACTTTATACGCTATCCCGGAACCTCATATTGAGCGCTGGCTTCCGCAGCGTTCAAGTCCGCGGTCGGGAAAGGGTGTAAAGCCCCGGACAAAAAATGTTCAAGGGATCGTTATAAGAAATTCTTGCTTGAAGCAATGCAAAATGCAGGTATAGTTCCACCTCTCGGTGGGATGGAATATGCAAAAGATATTGTCGATGCCATGAATCTGCAAAGGATGACAGCAAACTTGATGATAATGTTGAACTGCGCAAGGCACTTTTGGATTTTATCGCTGATTTCGCTAATTGGGACAACTCGACGGTTCCAGAGTATCTGAAAACAAGCCGCTCGTTGACACAGGCAGCCCATGAAGCCTTGGGTGGAGAGCCTGGGTCACGTCCTTTAGTGGTGGACCCTTTTGCCGGTGGCGGATCAATCCCGTTGGAAGCGCTTCGTGTGGGCGCAGATGTATTTGCAAGCGATCTTAATCCGGTAGCTGTTTTGCTTAACAAGGTTATTCTGGAATATATCCCGAAATATGGGCAGAGACTTGCTGACGAGGTTCGGAAGTGGGGGCAGTGGATAAAGAAACAGGCGGAAAAGGACTTGGATTTTAGATTTGTAATTATCAATTTGCGATTGTAACATACAAACTTACATTTTTGCATTTATGAAGAAGGAGCAGAATGAACGAAAAAAAATACAAAATCACTGAAGTGTATCCGAATTCGCCTTTAGTGGAAGTAGTTTGTGAGGTCAGATTTCCTGGTGAGTTGACCATTGAGTGCAGAAAAGATGAGTTTTATGAAAAAATAAGGGATAAGTATCCGGCAATTCTGGTTCCAAAAACTGGTGATGGTTTATCTCCCTACCGTTTTGAAAATAAAGACCGGACTGCTGAAATCATGCTGGCTATAAACCGGTTCTCATTACATGATAAAAAATACTCGGGCCACAAGCGATTTATTAAGGAATTTATTGATCTGTTCAAAACGCTTTATAACATGTATCCCCTGAAGAAATTAGTTCGTCTTGGCTGGAGATATATAAACGTCATTCCCTTCACTCGTGAGGATGGAATTGTACCACTTCAACGCTTTATATCTGTTAATGTTAACCTTCCTGAAGGAGTTTCTGATCAATTTGAGAACCTGAGCATGGTACTCATCTCTAAAGTTATAGACGGCACCATTACTACTCGTATTGAATCTATAATCCGATCAGATGATCAACAAGAGGCATTGCTCCTGGATTTTGACTTTGCCTTGACTGAAAAAATTGCATTTTCCAGGATTAATTCGTGTGTCAGCAAGGCTCACGAGCAGACAAGGGCGATATTTGAGAATTTGATAACAGATGATTATAGACAATATTTAAGAGGTGAGACGATATGAGCCTGGCTCAAATTAATGAAAGCTATGAACTGAGAAATGAACGGCTGGATTCCATCCCCGAAAACTTTAAAAGGGGGATAACCTCAGTATCAACAGCATCAGAATTGGATCTAAAACCTATTAGTTGGGGTTTTTCTACAGCCAAGACACCTCTCTGGCGATTTTCTTCATTACATGGAGTTGTCCTTTCCTCAAAGCCGGTTTCCGTTAAGATCAGCCTGGGAGAAACTTTCTTCTTTGCGGAAAATGAAAACCTCGGTCTTTATGCGACAGGAGAATCGAAAGATGATGCTATCCGTGCATTTTGCGAGCAACTGATCCATTTCTGTAAACATTATAAAGGGTTAAGCTGGAATCGTGTGACGGGTGAAGCCTATCGTCTAAAAGAGATATATGAGAATTTTTTCAGGGAAATCCGCAAATGAAAGTTACTCGTGCTGCAATTTTAAGGAACTTACCCAAGAAAGGCTTCCGAAAAGAATCCGGGCATCATATCTACTTTTATCACGAGTATAAAGGGATGGAGACCGGAGCCTACACTTATATTTCACACTCGGCTAAACAAAAAGATGTATCAGGTGATCTTCTCTTAAGCATGAGAAAGCAGCTCAAGCTGGAAACTACACGGGAAGCTGTTGATCTTATCAAGTGTCCGATTGACAAGGAGGAATTCAACAGAATTTTGATTAAAAGGAAAGTTTTTAGCCCGAAACCGGCATCGAAAAAACGGGGGAAGTAACTTTGTCAAAATTGAAGCCTTGGTATAAAGTCGTAACACCGCGTGAAGATCTTCGTGAAGGAAAGCCGCTGGATGCTTCGGAGTTTGCGGTGCATCTGGATAAAGTGCGTCTTGGAACCGCTCCGCCTGATTATCAAGATCCGGAACGTTTCTTTGATCGGACGTATTTGACAGAAACGCTCTGTAATCTTGGAGGAGAGGTTGTGCGCAGATTATCGGGCGAGACAACTGAAACCTCAGCGGTTTTCAATATGTTGACACAGTTCGGAGGCGGAAAGACACATGCACTTGCACTGCTTTACCACCTTGCAAATGGCGGTTCAAAATCCGGCATGTGGCGCGATGTGTCAAAGATTTTGGCAAAAGGTAATATTGATTCGGTTCCTGATAACTGTGCTACTGCTGTTTTTGTTGGGACTGAGTTTGACTCGATTACAGGACGGGGCGGCGCTGATGGGACTCCGGTTCGCAAATCTCCATGGGGTGAGATTGCCTTTCAACTTGGTGGCGCTGAGGCATTTGCCGTAGTTGCTGAGCATGACAAGCAATTTATTGAGCCCAAGGGCGACGTGATTCAAGCTTTCCTGCCCAAAGATCGTCCTTGTTTGATCCTGGGATGAAATCATAAACTACGTCAGCACATATCGCGGGCGCGGCTACCACAACAAACTCTATAATTTTGTGCAATCCTTATCTGAAACAGCGCGCGGACTTAAAAATGTTGTTCTAGTAGTTTCGATTCCAGCTTCTGAACTCTCATATACAGATAAAGATGAGGCCGATCAACAAAGGTTCAAAAACATGCTGGATCGTCTTGGAAAGGCCTTATTGATGTCCGCAGAAGCAGAAACGTCGGAAATAATACGACGACGACTGTTCGAGTGGGATCCTCGGACAGTAGGTCAGAATGGCAAGGTGTTATTAACCAGAAACGCCATTTCTGTCTGTAGTGAATATGCCGATTGGACTGCGGATCACCGTCAGCAAATACCGCAGTGGTTCTCAATTGACCATGCGCGTGAGACTTTTGAATCCACCTACCCTTTTCATCCGGCGGTACTTTCTGTATTTGAACGAAAATGGCAGGGCATGCCTCGCTTTCAGCAAACACGTGGAATCCTGAGACTGCTGGCGCTATGGGTCTCAGACGCATATCACAAGGGTTTCAAGGGAGCACAGGAAGACCCTATTATCGGACTGGGCTCAGCGCCTTTAGAAGATCCTGCATTCAGAGCAGCGGTATTTGAGCAGTTAGGGGAAGCAAAACTGGAAGGCGCTTTGACAACAGACATTTGCGGAAAGAAAGAATCTCATGCCATACGGCTGGATGCCGAAGCCGTTGACACGATCAAAAAAGCGCGCCTGCACAAAAAGGTGGCCACTGTGATCTTCTTTGAATCAAATGGGGGCCAGACCAGAAATGAAGCAAGCGTGCCGGAAATCCGGTTGGATATCGCAGAACCGGAATTGGATATAGGCAACGTGGAAACCGCATTAGAAGCATTAACCGATGCCTGTTATTATCTGACAACGGAAAGAAATCAGTATCGCTTCCGTCTCAAAGAAAACTTGAACAAACGGTTTGCCGACCGTCGTGCAAATGTAAAAGATGAAGATATTGAAACCAGGCTCCAGGAAGAAATTCAGAAAGTCTTTCCTGCTACCGAAGGTGTTGAAAGGGTTTTCTTTCCGGACAAAAGCGGGCAAATTCCCGACCGCCCTGTTATCTCATTTATTATCATGAGCCCTGATCAATCTATCCAGGATGCCCCAGGAATTGAACAAATCATCGAAACCATGACCAGGGAATATGGAAAATCAGCCCGGACTTATAAAAGCGCTTTGATATGGGTTGTCGCCGAATCTGCCGGGCCTATAAGGGACGAGGCCAGGAAACTAATTGCATGGAAAGATATAGATGACGAAGAATTAAATCTGGATGATGCCCAGACACGCCAGCTTGATAAGAATATCAAAAAAGCAAGAAGCGCCCTGAAAGAGACTGTATGGCGAACCTATAAAAATGTAATGCTTCTTGGAAAGGATAACAAAATCCATACAATCGATCTTGGTCTGCCCACATCCAGTTCTGCTGAATCAATGTGCAAATTTATATTGCTCACTTTGCGGCAGACCAACGATGTTGAAAAGGATGTCAGCCCTCGCTTTTTGGTTAGAAACTGGCCCCCTGCCTTCATTGAATGGAGTGCCAGGTCTGTGCGGGACGCATTTTTCGCATCACCGCAATTTCCACGCCTCTTGAATGCAGAAGCCGTTAAGGACACTATCGCCCGTGGTGTTAGCGAAGGCCACCTGGCCTATGTCGGAAAATCGCCGGATGGCGGTTATTCCCCGTTTGTGTATAAGAAACCGTTGGATTCTCTGGATGTGGAAATATCAGAGGATATGTTCATCATCATATCCGAAGAAGCGGAAAAGCATGTAAAGCCACCTGAATTGGCCAAGATTATAGTAGCACCATCACAGACCCAATTGAAACCGGGAGCAAAGCAGACATTTACTGTTAGAGGCATTGACCAGTTTGGCCGTGATATAGAGACAAAAATAGTTGAATGGTCGGCAACGGGCGGAGAAATCGGGCATAATGGTGTTTTTAAGGCTGCTGAAGACGAAGGGAATTTTATAGTCAGCGCGAAAGTTGGTAAAATCTCAGGAGCGGCGGATGTCCAGATTAGCAAAGAACCTAAGCCTCGTCACCCAGAACCTCCAGATGCACAGGGAAAGCCGCAAAGACTGATCTGGTCCGGCGAAGTCACGCCTCAGAAATGGATGAATTTTTACACAAAGGTCCTGACAAAATTCGTAAAGTCCGGCTGTCTCAAGCTGAACGTAAGCATTGAAGCATCGCCTAAAGATGGTGTTGCTGACCACCAAGTCGAGGAAACAAAGGTTGCGCTAAGGGAACTTGGACTAAATGATAATGTTCATACGGATTGATTCTAAAGAGGAGCAAAGCGAATTGGGAAGGACGGCGGCATCGGGACATCCTATGCTTTTATGTTTTGCATGCCGAAAGCCCCCACTGAAAAAGAGTAAATGACCGCGTCTTGATTAATGATTAACTGATGTTATTCACAATTCAAGATAACGACATCATTTACCCTCCGTATTTATTGAAAGGCTGGTAAGTTGGAAATTGACACTGGGCGTTAAGGCAAAAATTGCTGTTTTGAATGTGGGAGAAATAATCAATTATGTTCGTACTCAGAGCCCCGATGCCCGCAACCTTAAGGTTTTGTACGAACCAGAGGAAGCTGATCCGTCTCATAGCGGCATTCACGGATTCCGATATGATGACCATCTAATCGCCGATCTGATAGCTGAAACGGTTCAGGAGATTTACCCTGCCCGAGAAGGCTGAATAAAAGCAAAACTTAACTGCATTTTGTGAATCCGCAGGAACGACAAATTATGCAGCCCTCTTCATGTGACATTATCCCGCCGCATTCCGGGCAGACACACAGCATGGTTTTTCTCTCAACAAAATCAGAATTCGTCAATTTCTTCAAAACCTGTGCAATTGCATCTGGACAGGAAAGAACCATTTTGCCATCTTGCCATGAAGGAGAAGGGCACCGGATGCCTATAAGCTGCTTTACGATAGCATCTATCTTTACGCCTGACCGTAATGCAAGAGAAATCAAGCGGCCCGCGGCTTCTATCTGGGATGATGCGCAACCGCCGGTTTTCCCCATTTGAGCAAAAACCTCACACATTCCTTTCTGGTCTGAGTTAATGGTAACGTAAAGATTTCCGCAGCCTGTGCTTATTCTTTCTGTAACACCATACGTGCGTTCAGGTCTGGGCCTGGGGGCAATTTTTACAGAAAGACGTTTTCCGTTGCCAATACTCATAGCCTGGCCGCTGCGGCTTCCATCTCTATAAATGGTTGCGCCCTTACAACCACTCCTGTAAGCAAGACTATATACTTTTTCTACATCATTTATTGTGGCATCAGCAGGAAAGTTCACCGTTTTTGAAACAGCATTGTCAGTATATTTCTGAAAAGCAGCCTGCATCTTTATATGCCACTCAGGAGAAATATCATAAGATGTTCTAAATAATCTTTTTATATGATCAGGGACTGCATCTATATGTTGAACAGAACCGGTCATGGCAGTTTCTTCAGCAAACTCCTTGCTGTAAAATCCTTCGACTTTGGCCTTTTTAATAAACAAAGGATGCATCTCGTGAAGTGATTTTCCATCCAGCACTCGCCTTACATATGCTACTGCGAAAACCGGCTCAATGCCGCTGGAGGTGCCGGCAACAATACTTATTGTACCTGTTGGAGCAATTGTGGTGGTTGTAGCATTTCTCATATATGGAGTTGAAGGATTATCAAAGGCGCTTTCTTTGTAATAAGGAAAATTTCCACGCTTTTCAGCCAGGGCAGCAGAAGCCTCTCTTGATTCCTGTGATATAAAAGACATAATATCTTCGGCCTGTGAAACCGCCTCATCTGAATCATAGGGGATTCCCAGTTTTATCAACATGTCGGCAAATCCCATCACACCAAGACCTATCTTTCTTGTACTTTTGCTCATTTTCTCGATGCGTGAAAGAGGATATTTATTTACCTCTATGACATTATCAAGAAAATGAACCGCCGAATGAACGGTTTTTTTAAGCCGCTTCTTATTAACGGTGTTCCCTGTTACCATATTTGAAAGATTAATTGAGCCCAATGTACACGACTCGTAAGGCAAAAGCGGCTGTTCTCCGCAAGGATTTGTCGCCTCAATTTCTCCCAGAAGAGGAGTGGAATTATTTTCATTTATACGATCAATAAATATTATTCCCGGCTCTCCGGTTTGCCATGCTGAACCAACTATCTTGTCAAATATCTGTCTGGCGGAAATGCGCTTAACAACCAGGCCTGTCCGCGGATTGACAAGATCATAATCTGAATCTTTTTCAAGCGAATCCATGAATGTTTTGTCCAGAGCAACCGATATATTGAAATTGTTTAATCTGCCAGGATCGTTTTTTGACTCAATAAAAGCTTCTATATCCGGGTGGTCCACCCTGAGAACACCCATATTAGCACCTCTTCGGGTACCACCCTGCTTGACGGTCTCTGTTGCAACATCAAAAACATTCATAAATGAAATGGGACCGCTTGAAATTCCTGCTGTAGATAAAACAACATCTTTTTCCGGACGGATACGAGAAAATGAAAATCCAGTACCTCCCCCGCTTTTATGAATCATGGCGGTATGTTTCAATGTTTCAAAAACACTCTCAATTGAATCTTCCACAGGAAGAACAAAACAAGCGGCCAACTGTCCGAGGCGCCTTCCTGCATTCATAAGGGTTGGAGAGTTGGGTATAAACCAGAGACTGGTCAATAACTGCATAAAAGTTTTTTCAGTCTTATTAACGTCGGCTTTAGGATCAAACATCTTATCTGCAACGGCAATGCTCTTCGCTACCCTTGCAAAGAGCTCCTCTGGGGTCTCAACAATATTTCCATTGCTGTCTTTTTTCAGATACCTCTTTTCTAATACAAACATTGCATTTTTTGAGAGAGAAATAATCATTTTTTTATCCTCGCCTGTTTCCTTCGAGACACAGCCTATTCATCAGAAGATGTGATGAAACCGAATTTCTCTTTTAATTTCCGACTTACTATTGGAGGCACCATACCATTGATGTTGCCGCCAAAGCTTGCGGCTTCTTTTATTATGGATGAGCTGATAAAAATCCACCTGAGGCCGGTCATAAGGAAAACAGTTTGAATTTCCCTGTTAAGCTTGCGGTTCATCAGGGCCAGTTGAAACTCATATTCAAAATCAGACACAGCCCGCATTCCGCGCAGTATTGCGACGGCGTTCCTCTTTTTTGCATAATCGACAAGTAGCCCATCAAAAACATCTATTTCAACGTTAGAATTTCTGTTTAAGCTTGTTTCTATCATTTCCTTCCGCTCTTCAACAGTAAACAGAGCCTCTTTTGCCGGATTACGCAATATTGCTACAATAATTTTGTCAAAAATGTTAAGACCTCTTTCTACAATATCTACATGGCCGTTTGTAACAGGGTCAAATGAACCAGGATATATGGCTGTTTTTTCCATTGATTCTCAATCCTTTGATTTAACTTAGTGCTCTAATTCGTTAATTCGATAACGTATTTTTTTATATTGTTTCTCTGCGACCTTTGCGGCTCTGCGGTGATTATAAACTATCCAATTTTAATATGTTACCAGAAATTTGAAGACTCAAAAGTAACTTGTTAACAATTAGAGGTGGCGGGCATTTGAACTTAGCGTCCTTCGGGCGGACTTTTAGGCTGTAATTATATTGTTTTTTCGTAGGGGCGATCCTTGTGATCGCCCTGATTCGATTAGGGCGACCACAAGGATCGCCCCTACTAACCTCTTGATAAAATTGACCATAAAATGGAAATTCCTATACTATAAATTTAATTGCCCGCTGCCTCTGGTTAATCTCATATTTGAGTTTTCAAATTTCTGGTTACCCTATTTAAGAATACATGTACTTAGGAACGTGGACGAAATAACTTCCCCAACTATGCATCACAGCTTCAGGCCACCTTTGCCCGATCTCAAATCACAAAAATATCAAAATAGCCTGCTATTCCATCAACTTTTGTGATTTGAGATCAAACAAATTTGACCCAAATCTATGCGCCTACTTGGGGAAGTTATTTCGTCCACGTTCCTTAGGTTTAATAAATGAAATGAGCGTTTTTCCATATTTTCTTTGATCTGTAAGTTCAAACTGCTTGCAATCTTCCGGAACAGGCTCAAAACGACTATGCTCAACGATAACACAGGCATCCTTTCCAAGAGACCCGCTGTCGTGAAGATTAATCAGCGTCGGTTTTATCATGCCCTTATTATAAGGAGGATCCATAAAAACAAGATTAAATTTTGAATCAACTGACTTTATGCAGTTTAAATTCTTAACTATATTCCATCCGATAATTTGGGACATGTTGTCAACTGCGCATGATTGTATGTTACGTTCAACTACTGATAAGGCTTTCTTATTATTGTCTATAAATACTGCGGAGTCTGCCCCGCGACTCAATGCCTCAATACCGAGGGCTCCGGTTCCGGCAAACAGATCCAGAACAACAGCCTCTTTAACCACGCAAGAGAGTATGTTAAATATTGACTCGCGCAACCGGTCGGATGTTGGCCTTATTAAAGTTCCGGGTATCGTATAAAGCTTTTTTCCCTTTAACTCGCCCCCTATTATTCTCAAGCCCATGTTTTTAATTTACTATACAATGGCGCTTTAATCCAGTCCATCCTGTTAATCTTGTCAAAAAAAGATTTTCGCGGTAGAATCCGGTAATTGTAATGTTTTCACGTGAAACATTCAGCTTGCGGCACATATCATCAATTACCTGTTTTGTTACGGTAGCGGTCAGCAGCATTATTTGTTTTATGCCGAATTCTTTCCGGTAAACAGGCAGTTTCAGGTATTCAGGTCGAAAGTTGTGGCCCCATTCGGAAATACAATGCGCTTCATCGATGACCAGCAGCACAATATTCATGTTTTGAAGATGATAGCGAAATCGTTCATTCTTGAAACGTTCCACTGAAACCATCAGTATTTTTAATTTTCCATTCTTTGCTTTTTCCATGACTTCATTGAATTTTTCTCTTTTAAGAGTTGAATCCAGCCGGGCCGCAGAAATATTATGGGCCAACAAAAAATCGAGCTGGTCTTTCATCAATGAAAGCAAAGGAGAGACAACAAGAGTCATTTCAGGCAATAATATCGCAGGCAGTTGACAACAAAGAGATTTGCCTGCACCGGTAGGGAAAATAGCTGCAACAGATTGACCCTTCATTACCTTCAGGATTACTTCTTTCTGTCCTTTTTTAAAGGAATTGAATCCGAAATATTTCTGTAATTCATTCTCCAATATAAGTCCTCCGGCTCGCTGCCATTATTTTTATTCATATAGGCCTAAAAATCTTTCTCCATTGAAATGGATTATATGTGTTGGAGCTTCAGACACCCAGACTTCTGTTTCCCATGATATTTCAGCAAGGTATCTCCCCATTGTTGCTCTGTCTGGAAATGCTGTAACATAAACCAGTCCGGGCTCAGCCGTCTCAAAAAGTCTTGATAGTTCACTATGTCTCTTGGCATCAACTGGCCCATGACTGGTTACAGCTTCTACTAGAAGCAGCCAGTTTTTTGCCGGGTAATAGAGAATAACGTCCGGCATTTTACCGTGTCTATCGACTTCAACGCCCAACTCTTTCAGCCCGTCTTTTTGAAAGTAACCTGTTTTATCACCTGTATCTCCGACATAAATCACTTCACTTCCAGGGGCAAAACGCGGCCCGAACTCTCTGATGATCTCCTTTATAAGCTGGCTGTGAACTCCAGGCGTTAACTTGATTTCTTTTCCCTCAGCCAATTCAACGGGAATCATCTGCATATCCCGTTCTTTTGCGTAACGATGTGCAAGAGTTTCCTGCTGTGAGAGATATTTTGTCAGAGCTTCTTTCCATTTATCTGTGCCGAATGTCAGGATACTTCTATGCTAATTTGATAACGTGCTTTAGGACTATTCACAGGCCTATCCGGTTGATCGGGGTTATAGACGGCTATGCCGGCATCAACAAACTGATGCATTGTCTGTCTTCGAAATGTTTCACGAGTATTTGGTGTATACTCTTTACCATAATTATTGCGACACCAATCTATTATAGGTGTAATGCCCATTAATGGCCTTTCTGATTTTTTCCAGCTTAACTCTGAGCGTAAATTTAGAATTGCTAACAATGTCAAAGCAGATCTTTCATTATGTTGTCCATGAGGAAGGCCAAGAGCCTTAACTATTTCTAAAGCCTCGTCAATTTTGTGTTGCGCTTCAACTGGATCAAATCCTTTATTATCTGGCATTTGCGTTAATTCCTCATTAATTAATGCATCTATTTTGTGTTGATTCGGATAATTTTCATCTATTTTACTTCCAAGAGATTCGAGTACATGTAGCGAAGGATAATAAAGCGACCTCAAATCTGTTGAATTAACCTGCGTATGCCCACTAAATAAACGGAAGTATTTATCAACCAGAGTACTATTAAGATAAATTGATAGTCCGTATGCTATATTTTTTGAAAGACCTTTTTGTCCCTTATGAAAAACATTCAGATGATTTTCAAAACCGATTAGTTCGCCGGGCAGTGAGGAATCATAGACAACAGCGACGATACGTTTTTTTTCTTCTTTTGCAGTGAATCGTTTAGTGAGTACAAAATATCCTTTATTAGGCCAAAGCCATTTTTTACTATTTTTTGATATTTTAATATAGTTTGGTTTTTTGCTTTCCATAGGCCATTCGATTTTTTTAAGATTAAAATGCAACGGATACAAAAGGGGAACTGTATTCTCCTCTGGATATTCACGCAAATCTTCTTTTAATCTGAAATCGACTATGGGGCCTGTGGATACTTTTATGTCAAGATGTTCAAGGGATTTGTTAAATGTGGAAATACGATCAACTACGTATTGATCCAGATCGGAGGTGGTAATGTGTATAAATTTTTCTGCATCGTTCGGTTTTACTACTTTATCATAAGAAACCGAACGTTGTGTCATATCCTCAAATTGAGGGCCATGACTGGATGTTATCATTACTTTGTCTTTTATTCCCCCCTTTATCGCATGGAAAATAATATTTTCCTGTAAAACATCATCCTCTTTGAAAGCCTTCTTTCTAGACCCAAAAACATGTATATGTTTAAATGCGGTAGTGGAAAGTAATAATTTTCTAAATGGCTTGAAATACGGACCATTACAGAAGCTACGGGGAACGATCACCACCATTTCGCCATTATTTTGTAGTAAGTTGATGGCGATTGCCAAAAAACCTGTATATAAATTTGACGTCTCTATGCCGATTTTACTCAAAAGCTTTCGTTGCTTTGATGATGATACTATTTTTTTATAGGGAGGATTTAGTATAACATGAGAATATTCCTTTAATTTATTTTTATCAAACAAACTATTTGAAAGCAAATCACTGTTTGTCTCAATAAAATCATCTTTGAAAAAAGTAAAATCAGAGAATATATTATTTAAAGAGCACAGTTTTTTACATTTAGATAATGTTTCTTTTAAATGCTCAAAGAATATCGGTTCAATTTCATAAACCGTAGCATTAATTGTATTTGGTTTTTCTTGGCGATTACAGGCTTCTTGGACAAAAGCAGCCGTGAGAGAACCGACACCGGCTCCGGCATCTAACAACCGAACTTCACCTGACATATTTGCAAAAAGTGAGGACATAAAGTTAGCCACAGAAGCATTGGTCATAAACTGACCAAATTCTGATCGTGTGGACGGATTAATTTTTCTATTAGCATCAAGCCGAAAACAATCGACTGTATCCATCAAGGATATATTTTCTTCTCGTTGGTTATATAGTAGCAACATTTTTATTTTTTATATTAGCAAATATCTCTTTATCAGAAATTTGAAAACTCAAAAGTAACTTGTTAACAATTTGAGGTGGCGGGCATTTAAATTTAAAACGTCTGTCTGTTTGAGCGTATTAGTGAGCATTAAGAAAAAAGAGGCACTTTTGTATATTTTTGTTAAAAGGATAAACTCAAGCCATAACGTTCTATTTTTCGGGAACGAGCATACGAAAATCCGGCCTTGTGTGTCAAGCCAGATGCTGAAAAAATGGCCTCGTTATTGACTGAAAACTACTTGGGAAAAAGGAGCCAGAAAGCAAATCGAAAAAAATTTCAGGGAGTATTAGATAAGGTGCCTGATGCTGAACCAGAGAATTATGACAAATTGCATTTCTCTTAAAGCTTTGCAGAACCATTGCTTTCAAATCACTTACCCAATCAACTGTATAAGGAACTGGAAAAACGTGGCCATTGAAATTAAAAGTAAATCAGGATAAGAGCGCAGTTGGTCGTCCCTGGCGTAGGAAATATAAAAAGACGGTTGCGGCTCGCAGTTTGCTCTGTTTCTGAAGATTTCGCAACCCGCAGGTTAAACGCGGAGAGCAATTGGTTATACGCCACAATTACTCGTTAAAAGCTTGACAGCAACCTATAAACTAATGTACGTCCCGAAAGCCGTCCCGAAAGCCTGCTATCTGTAGTCGCATTTCTGTCAACATATCTTTTCCTTTCCTAAGGGATTTACTCAAAAATCCATACCAAATTAGCTACTTATGGTCAACAGAAAACCGCCTTTAAGAATAAAGCCCCATCCCCTATCATTGTTTGGGATGGCTCCCTGTAAACGCCGATCATTATAGCTGCTGCAAGGAAGGTTTTCCAAAAAAAGTAAGAAACAGGTCTTGACAATTTCTTACCTCCCGTGTAGCCATATCTATGACTCTGTTGATTTACTCCAATAT
>Ga0255423_10055_pt1 | contig 20040 bp, 21 predicted proteins | sample ANMaggSeSYBR02H3_FD_182659 | JGI IMG/M metagenome (GOLD analysis project Ga0255423, IMG submission 182659) | Sediment cell enrichment communities from methane seep in Santa Monica Basin, California, United Staets - ANME aggregate JGI... | ecosystem: Environmental > Aquatic > Marine > Cold seeps >...
AGAGAACGGGGGAAGGATGTAGGGCTGGTAGATCACTCTTGCCAGTACTTCCCATAACAGAAATAACACTGCAAAGGGAATAGTATGGTAAATCCATTTGGTAATTCTGTTTTCTTGCTCCAATTTATTATCTCTTATCATTTTAACATCTCTCCTCAATTGTAACTAAATTACCTTCATGTTATTTTTGCTACTTTTTGCAATGATTCATGGCCGGCTTTCCTGTTTTTATCTTACTTTCGAATTTTTTACAATCAAAGGTCCGATATCACTATCCCGTCATAACATGCTTTCCCGGCCTACCTGCATTGATAATCCCGTAAACCAACCCGACAATCACGCTTATGGCTAATATTGACGTGGGGAAGAAACTGAAACCGAAACCTTCTCCCATGCTATGATATTCATAAATCGTGAAAATACTATTCGTGGGTCCGATTATAAATGATTCAACTCCTGAAGTATGCAGAATCATTGGCGCTATGGTCATTAGAAATCCCGTTGCAACAATACTGAGCATGAATACTTTAGCAAATCCTGAGCCAAATCCGGTTGTAGACATATCCATGGGTTTATCAGTTTCTTTGCCATAAATTATCACCCCGGTTTTTTGATCTTCCAGCAATACATGACTCGGATATCTCAGTATGTTACGTGTCACCCACAGATCGCCTATTGCTCCGGAACCATTTATTACAAACGGTATGATCATCCAGTGCGCAATCGATGGGAAAGCAGCCATGATCCCGATAACAACCAGGGAGATCACAACCAACGGCGCAATAGCGATCACTATGAACTGGTTGCGTGTAAAAATAGTTTTTGTGGTGGCGTAAAAATAGGGGAGAACATAATGTGCAATACCGGCACCATAACTCGGCTTGCCACCGTATTTTGACATAAATACGCCATGGATGAGTTCGTGCAGTACGAATGTACCAATGAAGAGAGCTACTGAAATAAGAATTGTTCCGCCCGTGTAATTAAAGCCAATGTTCCCGGTAAATAGTGTATACAGTGACGTGAAAAAAAATCCAAACGCAAAAAAAGCTAATAGCCCCATACCATTTAGTGTATATACAACTTCTTTTGTCATTTCCAATTTGCCAAGTTCTTTACTTTCATTAAGGTTGAGTGATTGTTGTTCTTTCATGTTGATTCTCCTTTATAATGTTATTATCAGGTTATTCTACTGTGACAAACCTTAATCATCGAATCAACTGCATAAGTATTTAATCTTTACTATTTATAGTCAAGTTTATGCACTATTTGTGTGTAATTGTGGTCATGTCCTGCAACGCAGTTGATATATAGATAAAGTGCATATTTATCAACAATGGCAAAAAACAAATCCAAAATAAACCTGAAAAATAAATTTTGGTATCCCCTTCAAATTTAATAGTAATTGATCATAGTGCTCAGAATTTTGAGACACAGATTACACTGATTACACAGATTGATAGTGGTTGTGGAAATCAGTGTAATCGGTGAAATCTGTGTCTACATTAATCTTGCATTTGACCATACTTTTTGAAGTGGATACGAATTTTGCTCGAACGAAAATTGCAATGACTACAGCAAGAGAGACACAGCCAACATAGTTAAATACGGGCACGACAAAAACGGCAAACAGCGGTTTAAGTGCAAAACATGCGGTGGTGTCTTCGTAGAGACCAAAAACACTGTTTTTTACAATCGCAAGTTATCAGAAGACCAGATAATCTTGATCTGCAAATTACTAGTCGAGAAAAATGGAATAAGAGCCATTGAACGCATAACGGAGATACATCGCGACACGATATCAGATGTTGTAAAAGACATAGCAAGACAATGGAGTGTACCCTTTGCAGATGTCAGGAACGTGGAAGAAATGTGGGAAGAGCCTACCGGTAAGTTCAGTTCCTTTGATTTACGCTACAAATGACCTCTTAATTATGATTTTACAGAACACTTTTTATATCTCCTTTAATAATATCAATATGAGGCCTATAACACATGGATAAGCTTATTATCTGCATCGACCGCGACGACGATATCGGATATAAGGCAGGTGAGACCAGTCCGGTTATCGGGCGGGAAAAAAACCTTGAAGCTGCAATGAAACTTGGTACGGCCGACCCAGAGGATTCTGATATCAATACCATATATGCTGGTGTGAAACTATATGATGAACTGGTGGAAAACGGGCTGGATGTAGAAATAGTATCCATAGCAGGGGACCGTGATGTGGGTCTGATCTCTGATCAGAAGATATCTGACCAGCTTGACAGTATCGTGGCAAAATACGATGTCAAGAACGCCATCCTGGTGTCTGATGGGGCAGAAGACGAATCAGTTTTGCCTATTATACAATCCAGGATAAAAGTGGACGGTGTCCACCGGGTCATCGTCAAACAGAGTGTAAATCTGGAAAGTACATATTACATAATAAAGACTGCTTTCAATGACCCAAAAATATCCCATTCCTTCTTCGTACCGCTTGGCTTGGCTGCAGTAATATATTCAATCTTCCTCTTTGCAGGCGATCCTAAATACGCATGGGCCGCTATCCTGGGTGCTATCGGTGCTTATATGCTGTTCAGGGGTTTCGGACTTGATGACGTACTGGAAGAATTCAAATCCAATATGAAACAATCACTGGTCACAGGTAAGATATCCTTTATCACTTATTCCATTGCCTTGATATTGACTGTCATAGGGACAATAATAGGTGTTGCCAGATTCTGGGAATATTATACCCGGGTAGATATTTTCGTTGGCATAATAATACTGCTCATGGTATTTGTGAACATATCCATATGGTGGTATGTAGCGGCAGGCTGGATAGCCACTATTGGCAGGATGATCGATCTTCAAAGGGAAGGCAATAATTACAAACGGCACTGGTCTTACCTGTTCTTCCTGTTCTCATCAGGATTGTTGTTCTGGGGTGCCAGTACCTTCATACTCTCGGTAAGTAGTTCTGTGGATGAATTTTACATCACATCCGATACCGGTCGCAATCTTCTTGTATTGTCAATTGTCAGCGCCATCATCATATCATTAATAGGTATATGGATATCAACGAGGACATCAAATGCCCGAAACCAGCAAGAAACAACATAATATCGATGCCGTTGTAATCGGGGGCGTAGGGTTTAACCCGGATGATTACGATTTTGTGACAATCAAAGTAAATACCCCCTACGGCAACGTAAAGGTAAAAACCGGGAATGTACCTCACCGAAGCAGGATACTGAAACTTGCACTGATACAGAGGCATGCCAATGATGATACCTCATCAGGTGCAGAACACCTCCCACCACACAAGCTCAATTACAGGGCCAGTGTATGGGCTGTAAGATCACTTGGTGCCAACAGGGTAATAGCTACTAATTCAGTTGGTACCATGGGCAGCCATCCCACGGGAAGTTTCCTGGTAGCCGATGATTTTATTGACTTGACACGGTCAAGGGTGAATACATTCTATGATAACAGGACAGTCCATGTTGATATGACTGAACCTTACTGTCCCGAGATCAGTGACTGCCTGCTTAGTTCCCTGGAAAACAACCATATGGAACCTTTCAGGGGTGTGTATGTCTGTACTGAAGGGCCAAGGTTTGAGACTGCTGCAGAGATACGCATGCTTGGAACCTTCGGGGACGTGGTAGGTATGACTGGACTACCTGAGGTTGTGTTGGCGCGGGAGTTGGGATTGTGCTATGCATCATTGTGTATCATTACCAATCAGGCATGCGGACTTGCCGGAAATAAACTGACTGTCGATGAGGTCCTGGAAATGCTGGAAAGAAAACAGGAAACACTTCGCACCATCCTGCTGGATACAATTATATCGTTACCGGCCCACAGCAATTGCGGCTGTAAGGACGCTATCAAAGGGGCTATTATCTGATCATGGGGTTACTATCTGATACATTATGTCGGATTGTCGTGTTTTTCGATTGCCTCTTCCACAGTCATTTTACCTTTTGCAACTTTTCGGGCCAGGTCCCTGGGTATGGAGGTCTTTCCTTTGGAATATTCACGGCTGTATTCCTGGATTCGCTTGATCTCACCCATCGAGGGCTCAACTTCCTGCTTCCCGACACTGGTTCCCTTAAGCCTGGCAATGTTGATAGCTGCAATGATATCTGACATTTCGGAACCGTGGATCCCGCGACCCATTGACGGCGATGTGCCAGTCTCATCCACCACTTCTACATTGAGACACATATCCAGGATTGAATTGATCAACTGTGTCCTGACAAGTCTTGCCCCGTTCCCGATCCTGATAGCAATGTCCTTACCAGGATAATTTTCCAGTATCTGCCGCACCAATCCGGGCACGTCACGGGCCGGTACATGATACACTTCGCTTACCTGGCCGTCTTCCAGTACTGCAACTCCCGGGTTCTTACCAGGATCTATCCCGATGACAACCTGATTGATATCGTTCCTGCCATTTAATAACTTTAAAGCAGCATTGATTGTTGATCCAGGGTCATTGTTGAATGTCACTATCCTGTCAGGGTCAAAATCAATCTTTGACGATTCTTCAGGGGATGTGATAACTGTGCCTACATTGGGTGGTATCGGGTCATTGAAAGATAGTATATGGACATGAATGCCACGGGTTTTGGTGACTTCCAGTATGGACTCAAACAGGGTAAAATCATCAGTGATAAGAGCAATTTCTTTTGTCCTGATATACCCTCCCGATCATTGTCCAAATTATCGAGACTTTTTATTATTTCCTGGAACGATTTATAACCACAGAGTGCACAGAGAGCACAGAGAAACAATAACGCTCTGTGTGTTTAGTCCGGACGTATATTAATATAATTGTGAATTAACAATACCAGGATATCTTTTCTCAGTAAGTGTAAAATCTTATTTTCCGGATTTCTTTGCCAGTTCCTCAACCACATCATTTGGCAGTGCCTTGGCAAGATTCAATTTGGTTACGCATCTGGTTGGAATATCTCTTTTCTTTGCTTCTTCACGTAATGACTTAGCATCGATTTTCTTAACAAGTTCTTCAATCTCCATGTAAATAACACCTCAATTCCGATATGAATTCTATTCTATTCCATAACTAATGAATGTTATTGTGTCAGGTCAGCCTTGGTAAAATCATACTCATTGGTAATATTTACACTAAAGGGCAGGTCACCGGAATGTGCTTTAAGTATCAGTTCACCCAGCTCTTCTTCCATAATCTTGCTTATCCCAATAATGGATGTGGTTGGCCTGGGATTCACATCTATCACCCATGGCTTATCAGCCAGCACAATATCCACTCCAACATATCCCAGGCACCCCAGTGCTTTTGCACTACGCTGCGCGGCCTGGAATAACTCCTGGTTCCTGCCTGTATCCACCCCAACCGTGCCCCCGTTGTATTTTATCTTGCTGCCAATGCTGATATTCTGCCGGTTAACTGTCAGTGGCAGGGTCATGGGGGGAAGGGGAAGGGGGGACTGAGACTGAGACCGGGATTGGGTATCATTTCCCACCACCAGACTGGCGCTCAGGTGCTCCCCTTCTATATACCTGGTTGCAACAAAACCTTCGGGTATCATGGTGGCGCAGGAATATCTGGTCAGGGTGGTATCTTCTGAAGCACATCCCCATCTGGGTTTGAGTACCACCCTGTCGCCAAGTGAAAATACATTCGGCTCACCGGATATTATTGTGGCAGGGACATTTATTCCTTCATTTTCCAGTATCCTGGTACACTTTAGTTTATCTGCACACAACCTGACCGAACCTGGCGGGCATCCCAGGTTTATTGTATTCTTCTCTACCATTTCTGTCAGGTCGCCCAGCAGTTCATCAGGTGCCACCACCAGGGCTGCATCACACTGTGCTGATAATTCCTCAACAGACCGATCAAAGTTATTTGTCTTAACCGCAGTGCCTGCCGGTAGTACCGGGCCGCTGGTCGGGTATACCACTTTATGGCCAGCGGCTATGAAACTTTTGGCAAGTACATCCAGCATGGCTCTGCCTTCCAGCAGTATGGTACCTCCCTCGCCTGTACCCACCGCATATTCGGCTACCATTATGTCCATAGGGCAAATAATACGCCTTATTGCATTTTAATATAATTGCTCTGTTACCAAATCAACCGTAATAATGGGCAATGTCCTGTTTGTTTGTCTTTTCTATTTTATGCTTCAAGGGGTCAACGACCCCGTTTTGGAAAAACGATGCATCAAAATTGATGCTCGTGATATTAGTATTTCTTTCAGGCGCAAGAGACTTTTTATTATTTTTTGGGATGATCCGAAAAACCGCAGAGAGCGCAAAGGAACGCAGAGTAAAATAACGACTCTCTGCGGACCTCCGCGTCCTCTGCGGTTAATCTTTTTTTTGCCATGATTCATTTATCCAGAATAAATTATAAAGTCCCAGGCGCAATACCACCATTAAATTCAAAGATGTTCCAGCAAATGCGCCCGCAATAAACCCGGCACTAAGATTTTACAACACCCAATAACACAACACAACTGCACCCACTGCTCGCGGGTGTGGTGTGGGCGCAGTCAGGAACACGAGCAGATAGGGATCTGAAGCGATGATTTTTAATGTGCGTGGATACATAAAGTTGGCAGGCACAGGAAATGATCGAACAGGCTGAGTTCACATAAAGAAAATCCTCCCACGGTCGCATTTACTTGGAGTACATGAAGTTATACTTTATGTACAAAAACAAAGACAAAAACCTGCAAATACCTTTTCGGAAGAGGATCTAAAACATGAAAATAGACATAGCCCACCTAAAATATACTCCCAAGCAGATTAAGAAAAAAACACGAAAAATCTCTCGCAAGATACTTGCAGAATCTGAAAACATTGATAATGGTAATTTTAATAGCATCGCAATACGTGACGTTTCCCATCTGTTCGAACTGTACGATCAGTATTTCTTTGATAGATTTTTCCAGGATCATCACAGACAGAAGATATTTTTTCGTTTATCCGACAGAATGACCAGATCAGGTGGAAGGATCGCTTATGCACAACAAACAGAGACATATACGATCTCTTTATCAACTACATTGATCTTCCAGACCTTTCATGATGTTACACGAGAGGTGGCGGTAAACGGAATTGTTTGTCATAATAGATTGGAAGCGACAATGCGTGTATTAGAACACGAGATCATACACCTTCTGGAATGGGTACGATTTGGTTCTACGAGTTGTTCTAAACCCCGTTTTCAAGATTTGAGCAATAACATTTTCGGACATACGGAAGTTACTCATCAATTAGTGACCCAAGCAGAGCGTGCTAAAACAAAATTTAACCTCGGGGTGGGAGATAAAGTGTCATTTGAATACAATGGAGAAACCCATCATGGATTTATCTCTCGTATAACCAAGCGTGCTACGGTTATGGTTATTGATCCGGATGGAGACTATAAGGATTTTCAGGGTAATCGCTATTGTAAATATTACATCCCGCTATCATCACTTGAAGCAGTCAAATAGTATTACTTCCCTGTACATCGAAGAGCGCCCGGATACTATAGATGATAAATTAACCTGTCAGCCGGAAGTATTCGGACGAAAAAAACTCAGGATGATGGGTGCGCAGTGACACTCTTCCGTCTACAAGACGGAGGCATCCTGTTTCGCTGACGTTCCAACGAACATCTCCACAGGCGTTAATTCGGACATAGCTTGGCCTACCTTCTGCACTATATTGATTGCAGCATTGACATCCCTATTCAATTCCACATCTATTTCAGTACGCCCACAAAAGTGTTCTTACTGCAAATTGAAATTCTAACGTTGGTTGGGAGAATGAAGCAGGAAGCTCTTTCCTCACCGCATAGCGCAGGGAAGAGGTAGTTCACAAACTAAAACTCCACCTCTGGTACATTTTCTGCCCCTTCATCAGCTTCAAAGTACAGCTTCTCATCAAATCCAAACATATTTGCCACAATCCCGGCAGGCATTCGTTTAATCTTTGTATTGTATGCCCTGACCTGTTCATTGTAGCGCATTCTTTCCACTGCAATGCGGTTTTCAGTCCCTTCGAGTTGCGCCTGGAGTGCAAGGAAGTTTTCGTTTGCCTTAAGATCGGGATAGTTTTCCACAACCAGAAGAAGTCTGGATATTGCAGAATCCATGCTGCCTGCAGCTTCCATTTTACTCTCTTGTGTGGCTGCAGCACCCCATTGACTTCTGGCCGCCGTAATCTCTGTAAGGAGTTCTTCTTCATGTGCAGCATACCCTTTCACTGTGGAAACAAGGTTGGGTATAAGGTCTGCCCTTCTCTGGTACTGGCTTTCCACCTGTGCCCATGATGCGTCAACCCCTTCTTCTGCTGCCACAAAGCCGTTGTATGTAGAAAGAAACCACCCTCCAGTCAATAATATAATCAGGACGATGGCGCCGATAACTCCAAAGAGCACATTTCTTGTATTCATTCATTCACCTCAAATTCATCAATAATTTCTCCGATATCAGATAATATCCTTATTATATGTTCGATATATTGTTCTTTATCTTTACTCATTTTGGCAGTCTTGTGCCTTATGCCGTAAATGTCTTCCAGAACCAGGGTCTCGATTCCATACCCATCTGCCACGATCCTGAATAACTCTTCAGCATCAGTCCAGTCATTGCGCAAATCCTTCAGATGAATCAGGGCTCCAAGGATGGGCATGAGGGTCGGAACTGCCGCAAGAATAAGGTGTTCAAGATCCTTACCTTTAAATTGGAGGTATTCCTCCCTGAGATGAATCAGCTTTGAGCGAAACTCGAACTCAAGCTGGTGGCGCAGGTGTTTCTTTGATATTGTGATATCAGCCAGACAATCCTCGCCATGGAGTACCTCATAGTGCTGCTTGATATTTAAAAACTCAATTGGGAATACATCAACCCCGTCTGTGAGTTCTTCCTTTGTCATGACAAGAGGTACTTCCTTAAGCGGTTTTATTGATCGTAGCATGGTAAGATCAATGTGGTTACAAACCGCAAGAAGTCGTGTCTCATCGCCTGTGTGGTACTGCACCAGTGCCACCAGATTACTGCCAAGAATATCTGTTAGTTTTTCTATCTGTGTATCCGCTGTCATGCAATCACCCATGTAATAGTATCATTTCCCTATAATCATTAATTCTCATTGATTTTGTGGCCATATTTTTACCACTGTGTCACTTCATGTATGGCATCCATTCTTTCTTTCAATTATTCCTTTTTCATTTTCCACCATTTCAGCTCACATCACCAACTTCCACCAAATCCACCGCCACCAGACATTCCACCACCGAATCCACCGAATCCACCGCTGCCAGATATTCCACCACCGAATCCACCGCCAAATCCGCCAATATAAGTACCGCCCATACTCCTTCTACCACCCCGCCCTTTGCGGGGTACAAGAATAAATAGTGCAAATATAAGAGCAAAAAACAACAAAGGCCAGATTGATCCGCCATCATTGGATTGTCCTGTGGGCTTCATGCTATATCGTGATATTACTTCCTTATTCCCATCAATAAGTCCCTCAATTACCACTATGGACTCATAGATTCCCTTTCCATAATCCTCGTTTTTAAAATTCGGTACTATTATCCTGTCCCCGATATTCACCTTCATGCTGTCTGTTATGACTCCCTCCAGGCCATAGCCCACCTCAAAGCGATACTCACGATCCTGTTTGGATACCAGAATCAACAACCCGTTATCCCTGTCGGTTTTGCCTATGCCTGCCTGTTGGAATAGATTTACAGCATACATTTCCTTTGATTCCCCTTCAAAGGATTCCACTGTGACAACCGCTATTTCGACAGTGGTTTTTTCCTCAATCTGTTTGGCCAGTGCTGTTATCTGTGCTTCGTATGAGGAATCAATCATATTGGCATTATCTGTGACAAAACCTGTGAGTTGCGGATAACTGGCACCACTGGCAGTGGCAACAGATAAAATCATAATAATAAGAATTAATGCCCACTTTGTCATTTTTGTAACACCTGTTGTTGTAATAATAATAATACTAAAATTGTGGCAACCCCTTGCCTTCCAACTTTATTTTTATACTATTCATCCTACATGCTTAAATAACTTTGCTAGTGGCAAGTGTCAAAGGCGGTCAAAAATTCCCCATTTTCGGCGGTTTAAAATCCCCACAGTATCCATCCGGCGCAAAAGCGCCGCATATTACTAAAATTGCCTATTGGGAAATGATCGATTATTAGAGTGAAACCAAGGATCAATACTTCAAAAGGATTTGACATCCCGATTTATAATTACCAAACTTATGTTGAGCATCAACAACATCCGCAGGAATGTAATACTCAATGAGCCGTCATATTTTACCTTAATGTTGAAGAGTCACGAACCGGTCGAATGTCGGGGGCATCTTGAGGTTGCATGAGGATTTTGAACGCATTTTATAATCGGTCTTTGTTTAGATGATCGATAAGTGCTTCTTTTTCAATTTTCAAGCGACTGTTGCCCGCAAACTTTTTTTACGACTCTCAATCCCCCCAGGCACAATCCGGTTTCTGTTTGAGCAGTCCCTGTTCCCAGTACCATATTATTGTCTTCCTTAAACCATTTTCCAAAGGTGTATACACAATACCCAATTCCTTTTCCGCCTTCGAGCCATCAACCCGTTAACCATGGGAAGCGATACGAAAAGTCTCCCAGGAGAGAACAGGAGGCTCCTTAGTGAAACGAGAAAACGTTTCACCGAATAAAGCAAAAATACCTACAAGAAAGGCAGGGATAATAGGCACCATCTTGACGCCTGACAACTGACAGATTAGCTCGCCCCACTCATTTAGTGTTACAATGTTTCCAGAGAGAATGTAGCGTTCACCGACCCGACCTGTTTAATCCTGTACAATAGCCGAATGCAGGGAATGAGGATTTTATATTAGATGCTGTTTATCGGCTTCTAAATAATATATAACATTAGATCAATATACAAATAAGGTGAAGATTATTACCAGAGAGAACACCGAAGAAAAACCCATAAAAATCGCAGTTGTCAGGTGCGATATAGTATCAGAGACATGCCCGGGTGTGGGGTGCTTCATGGCCTTCAACCAGCGGAAGATGTACTTCAGGGACTATGACGAGAATGCTGAAATAATAGCATTTTTCACATGCGGCGGGTGTTCAGGACGGCGCGTGTATCGACTGGTCAAGTCTGTTAAGAAACTCGGCGTGGATGTTATCCACCTTGGCTCCTGCATGCAGATGGAGGATTACCCCAAATGCCCACATATCGATTCCATTAAAAAGACTATTGAAGATGCAGGTATCAGGATTGTTGAAGGTACACATCACTAAACTAAAAGGAGATAAAGAAATGGTAAAACGGACCATAGTTAAAATAGATGAAGAAAAATGCAACGGATGTGGAAAGTGTGTGGCGCCGTGTGCTGAAGGTGCCATAGAGATCATTGATGGAAAGGCAAAGGTTGTATCGGAAGAACTGTGCGACGGCATGGGGTACTGTATCGGACTGTGTCCCGAAGGCGCACTGATAGTGGAAGAGCGGGACACTGTGGAGTTCGATGAAAAAATGGCCGAAAGCCAACCCAGGAAGACCGATATCTCAATCAAGTGCTTCAATTGCAATAAGGGAGAAGATGAAGTTTACCTGATGCCCCTGCGCCACAAGATGAAGAGTGAATGGGTATGCACGCACTGTCTGCCCATGCTGATACACGGATGAATATTTCATGAAAAACGTCAATATCCGGCTCACATCCCTGGTTGACAGCCTGTGCGATTACACGTTCAATTTCCATTACTTAAATCAGAAACTGGACCCGGATTCCCTGATTCCCAGCCAGGCCGGCAGTTCATACACCTACCAGGATCTTGTGGATGCCCTGAAAGATGGCGCCGATGTCCATATCAAGGGCGACGTGGGTGAACGCCTGGCATACAGCATGGGCGCGGACCTGAAACACATGGGCGGTTCCGGCAGGCCGGAACCAGCGGGCAGGGTGTTTGTTGATGGTAGCGTAGGTAGCGAGGCAGGTATGGGCATGGTGTCCGGTGCATTGTATATCAGCGGGACCTTGCAGGAGCCGCTTGGCAACATTATTGAGGTTGCCCCTGATGTGGACGGATACAGGAAGTTTAGTTCCATTACAAATATTATGTGCAGCGGACCGGGTGAGGATACCCTGGTGTCCAATTCACTGGACAAGGATGATAATATACTTATTCTCAATGACGGCATTCTACGGGGTACCATAGGCGCTCGCATGGATTGCAGGGGCACGGTGAGAGTGGAAGGTGATGCTTACAATGGCACCGGATTGCTCATGCGTCAGGGTATTGTGTATGTAGAAGGGAATGCCGGTATGAATACTGGTTCCAGGCTGGCCGGAGGTACGGTGGTGATCAGCGGCAAAGTCAATGAGTTCGCTGGTGCATACATGAAATCCGGCAGCCTGGTCATCAAAGAGGCTAAAGGATACGTGGGTGCGAATATGACCGGCGGTGCTATATATTCCAAGAAGAAAGTGCCGCTTAGCCCGCCTGCTATATCCATCAAAAAGAGCGGTGAGAATAGTAAAATGCTGCGCAGGGTACTTGGTGTAGGTCAGCTGGAGGCCATGCTGTACAATAAATATGAAGTCGGGGCTGAGAAGGAGCAGTATATGACGGTACATATGCGCGACGGCTCTGTGGTAATGAGGAAAGTTGAATAACAAGATACAGGAGGAAATTGGAATGGTAGTGAAAATAATTGAAACAATTGGGTCGTCCCCTGATGGCTGGGAGGCTGCACTTAAGAATGCAGTAGATGAGGCATCTGAACTGCCTATCTTCAAGTCGAAAGGGAATATCAAAAACATCAATGTGAAGAGCTTTGACGTGGAAGTTGAGAATAATCAGGTGAGCCGATTCTTAACAAGGATTGAGATACTGCTTGAGTAAGTCATTCCAAAAACGGCAATATTGATCATAACAATATTGGCAATAGCACTCATTTTCCCAGGGTGCATACCAGAGCTACGGCAGGGATTGGCCACCTGCTCATTTATTATCTCCATGCAATGCCTTACTTTTTCAGCCTGCAATCCCACCTCGCCCAGGCAATCCGGACCCAGTGCTGCGGAGTTGACTGTTGAGGATGGGGTGGTTTCGGTGGTTATTGTGAACTTTAAAGGGAAGGTGTGCGACAGTATCAGGTTCGCCAGATCACTGGAGGGATTAAACGGACATATTAATCTTAATCACTATACCTCGCAACTCTGCTGCGGTTGGGTGTGCCGTCTCAACCTTTTACTTGATATACTATAAAAAGTCTTAAAAAGATTCCAAGAGATTCAACATGATGAATATTACCCCGGATATGATCAAGGACAGTTTCAGTGAAAGAACCTTCTATAGAGGACTTGACTACTATGAGAATGGCTATGTTATAGGACCTGTAATATTGGATAACACACTCTATGCACGTGTTATAGGAACTATGGAAACACCATATGAAGTAAAGGCTTTTATTGATAACAATGAAATAGATACAAAATGCACCTGTCCGGTTGGATCTAAATGTAAACATGCAGTGGCCCTTCTTCTAAACTGGGTGCATGAGCCGTCATCATTTACTGATTCTAATAAATTCATAACTTCACTGAATTCAATGAGTAAACATGAAATAATCAATATTGTAAAAAAAATAGTATTTGTTTAGCTGCCTAACTTTAATTAGTGTTCATTCCTCTTAAATCTTGTTTTTTTTTCATCACCCCATACTGTTTTGTTCATTCTAACCGAAAGCTTTATATATATTAATATATATCATAATATTAATGAAACGTATTGAAATAAATACCGGCAAACTTCTCCTAAAAGACGGAGTAATAGGTTTCTTTCAGAAAACTGTCACTAAATTTGGCACAGGAGCAAAGATTGATTGTCCCAAAGAATATCTTAACAAAACAGTTTATGTGGTGGTGTGTGAAGACTGAATTCTACTGATTACATCAAAGAACTCGAAGAAAGCATCATAAAAATAACCGCTGAAAGAGACAGGGCTTTCGAAAAGATTCATGAACTTAAGCAAGAAAACGATAAACTCAAAAATCAGTTACATTTTTACGAAAATCCACATACTCCGCCCTCAGTCACAACATTGAAAAAGACCGATGAGAAATCAACCGTCAATCCCACTCCCAAAAAACGTGGTGCACCAAAAGGTCATCGGGGTGCAACACGTCCAACGCCAGTACCTGATGATACAAAGGAAGTAATCGCCGATCATTGTGAAAAGTGTGGCAGTCCAGATCTTGAAGTTTTAGATAGCGTGGAGAAAACTGTAATCGAAGAAATGCTTCCACCGAAAGAGATTAAGGTTACTCAGTATAACAGAAGGAAAGTTAAATGCTTACAGTGTGGTCATATATTCACTTCTAAAGATCCAGACTGCCCGCAGAAAGGAAATTTTGGAATCTACTTATTGGTTTATATCACAATGTTGAAATTTCATCTGCGTGGTGTGTTGAGAAAGATACAGGACTTTCTATTATATGAAAATAATTTTAAAATCAGTGTCAAGGGAATCAATGATGTACTACTAAGAGTTGGAGATGCTTGCAAGATTGAGTATGATCTGAAAATCGAGAAGATACGAAATGCTAAGTGGAGATACATAGACGAAACAGGTTTTAAGATAAACGGTGAAAAATGGTGGCTTTGGATCTTCAGGACGAATGATGATGAAACATTGGTCGTCATACGAAAATCAAGGGGCAGAAAGGTCCTTGATGAAATACTTGGAAAGGATCATCCAGGTCCACATATTGTTGATGGATGGAGTGCATACTGTAAAACAGCTATTCTCCAACGATGCTGGTCCCACCTCCTCCGCGAGGTTAAGGCACATAAAACGACATCAGAATATGGAAAACAGTTATCGAAAGAGATACATGCTTGTTTCAAGGAATTGAGAATGTTTCTCGATGAGGACCATCCTATAGAGGAGAGGGTATCTCAAAAAGCGATATTTGAGAAGAAACTGGAAGATATAGTCGATAAATTTGATGGTTTCAATGAGTTGAAAAAGCCTTTGACTTACATCAAAAATGGTCTTGGGTGCTGGTATACATGTATGCTATATCCCGGAATGGAACCAACAAATAACCTCGGTGAGCAAGCAATACGGGAACACGTCATTTTGCGAAAGATTATTGGATGCTTCCGTTCAGAGAATGGGGCAGAAAATTATCAGTATATTGCATCTTTATTGGCTGATTGGAGGTTACAGGGCAAGAATGGGTTTGAAGAACTGGAGCAACTACTCAGGCAAGAATTGTGTATGAGCTAAACAAATACAAAAAATAATAAATCATAACCCTGCTATAGTCTGTGAACATTCAATAAATGTAGATGAAAGACCACAGATTAATATTGATGCTATTTCCAACAAAATTGACTGGATAGTATGTGAAGACCTTGATTATTATCATATATGGGATGCAGTACGCAAGCTTAAAGAGATTCAGGATATTGCTGACGGGCTTATGGACAAAGAATTATATAAAAACGCTGCCGAGATATATCTGGAATTGATAAAGGGTTGCATAACCGCATTTGATCAGGGGGCAGACGATTCGGGTGGCAGTATGGGTGAATTTGCAATTCAATGTGTGAGTGATTTTAATCAATGCATGAAACAGATCAATGACCAGGCCTACAAGGACATACTCTTAGAAACGATACTGGATATTGCCAATAATGAATATTACGGTCTGGATACATGGGATATGCTATTTGGTATTATCAATAAGGATAATATTTCGCATGCAGAGGAATACTTGCTGGAAAAATTGAATGCTGAAAAAAGATATGCCAGTGAATCCCGTTATCAATATAAAAAGAATAACATCATCCATATACTGATCGATCTGTATGCACATATTGGAATGCCGCAGGAGAAATTGCGTCTTGCTCAATTTGAACTTATTACCAGGGATGACCATATTCGACTGGCAAATGTGCTGATCGGGGAAGAAAGATATGAAGACGCTTTTGATATAATAAAAAAAGGGATGGCATCATCCGGAGAATCATTTAATGATTTACAGAAACTGTACTTCTCAATTGCCAGTATTTTAGTTGATCAAAAACCTGATCTTGTTGATTTCTCAACTTCTATTGATTTCGCATTTGATCTAATGTCCCGGTATTTTTATAAAGATGACTATGAAAAAATAAAAGAAGTTTTTTCAGGAATTGGGAAATTAGAAGAATTTAAAGCTACAATGCTAAAAAACATGCCAAATAGAAATGCTGTCGTTTCTGCACTATTGCATGATGGGGATTTACAAACTGCTATTGATATAATATTGACAGAGCCGAAAATCTCATCCAATATTATTATCGATGTCTCTAAAACAGCCGTGGACAAGGGTATGGAAGTTGAATCGAGTCGACTTACAAAAATCGCAATAGAACGTGGATGGATGAATGCAAGTCCACCTATGGATACATTGCTCGAGGTTATGACAGGTGTTTTAGATATGCATACTCTTGAGAATCTGTGTAATAGTATAATAAAAAAAGGATCCTATGGAAACGCGCTTATGCTAATACCATACCTGTTGGATAGATATCCTGAATTGTCTGCTGCTCTGGTAATAAAATATATAACTCATATGCCAGTGGAGGTAGTAGGGCAAGTTGCCAGTGCTGTTGCAAAGAAATCACCAAAACAGGGAGCATCACTGTGCAGGATTCGTATTAATGAGGATATTCTCAGATCTCATATCCATTATGATAAAGTTGTTTTTCTTTTTAAAATAATGAGACGAATTTGTTTATCAATAGGGAAAGAATCTGATTGGGTAAGATGTATCAGGTCATTTGCTGCTGAAAATAAAGGTAAGAAGAAGCTGATTGAGATGATGAGAAAAGAGTTTGAGATGTCAATTTAACTCCTTACATTGCTTTTGCTTATGCAGAGATAAAAATATATTGAAAAGTTCCCCATTCTATCTACTGATATGTATTTTCCATCAATGAAGCATATAGCATTTCTATGATCGTCTCAAGGTTTTGTATATCCTCGATATTATATCTCACAAGTTTGTCCAGCGCTGCCTGGCTGCCGCGTTTGTACCGATACCACAATCGTACTGCATCGAAACCTGATAGACCTGTGGTTTCGTCAGACCTTGAAAGTCCCAACTGGGTCTCGATACGTTTCAGCCCCCTGGTCAGGCCCAGCCTGCGAGGGGATATAGCAGGTCGATATGAAGCTGGTCGAAACTGACACCGGGCAGATGTTGCTCAATAAAAGGTAGGTCGAACCGTGCCCCGTTGAAGGTGACAATGACCTTGCACCCTTTTAAGGCCTGTGGGAAATCTTCCAGGCCGATGCCGTTTATAAACACTTTTGTTCCATAGCTGCTATGTAGTCCGATCATGGTGATCTCATTATAATAGGGGATAGTCCAGTGGTCTCGATATCTAGGAAAATGGTATTTTCCCTGAATTCCCTGAATTCCCTGTATGCCCGCCAGTGCTCTTTTTTAGGGAAGTTATTTGCAAAGTATGTGTGGTTGCGGGCATTTAGATTTCATTTTGATGTGCTGATACCTTCCAGTATCTGTTTTAGTTTGGATTCCGGCAGTCCGGCACAGTGGGGTTCTTTCCTGACGGGGGCATCTTGAGGGAGCATAATTATCTTTATTGACAATTTATGTCTAAACATTAATATATTGAATGGCAATATAAATTAGTAAGTGTGTAATTAAAATAATTGAAAATTATTAAGTAATATCAATTTAAAATAGCAACAAATGATTAAAGTCAACTTCACCAATCATGCTAAAGATATGCTAAATGAAAGAAAATTTACAGAAGAAGAAATCATATCTGCATTGAGCGAACGAGATTGGTCCGAAAATGATTAAATAGAAACTGAAATATGGCATGCATTTAAAAAAATTGATGAAAAGATTTTAAGAGTTGTTGTTAAAGGAAGAGAAGAACCATATATTATAATAACAATGTTTTATGATAAAAGATTGAGGAATCGAAAATGAGAATTAAAGTTGATTTAGAAAGCGATGCACTTTACTTTAGAATTAGCGAGGATGCAATCGAGGAAAGTGAGGAAATAAATAACGGTCTCATTGTCGATTACGACGCAAATGGAAAAGTAGTAGGGATAGAAATCCTCAATGTAAAAAATAAGTTCAAATTGGAAGATCTGACTGGGCTCAAATTGGAAATACCTACAGTTGTAAAGGCAGAGGCATAAGAGAAAATCTTTTGATTATATTTGGCTTTTTTGTTTAAGTAGGACTACTAATATTTTCCCATTTTCCATTCCACAGTTTCCGTTCTTTTTTATTTCACCGATGTTTTCCATACGATATCAGTTTATATTGTTATATTGTGTTTCACCATATTATAATCACCATCTGATATATGCTGCATATTCGAAAGGTTTAAATTTGATTACTGAGTAGTAAATTACTGCATGGTAATCAAATTCCATGGTAGAGAAAGAGAACTCAATTTTATTGAAGAAGCCTACGAAAAAAGATCGATAAAATCAATAATGATGGTTCTGTATTGACGTCGGCGGGTAGGCAAAACAGCGCTTATAAAGAAATTTATTGATGGGCGTAAGTTCCTCTATCTATTTGTAGAACCTAAATCTGAAAAAGAGTTACTTACAGAACTAGAGGACTCTTTAACCAATATGCTAGTGTCAAGTCAATCCTCAAGTGTCGGATAAAGCCGAGATAACTTAATCCTTGCATCTTCAGTTGTAAATTGCCAATTAACTTTCGCATTTTTATTGTTTCTGAATTCTTGCCATGCCAGTACCTCTTTACTGACAACCTCAATGTCATCGATTCTTCTATTTAAACACTGCCCCGTGAGCACGTTCAACTCAATCTCAGCCATATTCAACCAACTCCCATGTTTTGGAGTATACACAAACTCGAATCTGTCCAATATTGCCTTTGCCTTATCCGGCTGAAACGTTTCATAGAGCGATCCTGGAACGTGTGTGTTCAGATTGTCCATCACCAACGTTATTTTTTCTGCGGTTTTATATTGATCCTCAATCTCCTCCAGAAAATAAGCCCAATCCTGCTTAGTTCTTCTTTCTGTGACCTTCACCATGCGCTTTCCTGCCAATGGTTCACAGGCGATAAAAACATTGCTCATACCGCAACGCCTATATTCATAGTCATGCATGGCCGGATGCCCGGGTGAAGCTGGAATCGGAATTCTTGTCTCTGCAATCAGCTGCTTTGGGGATTCGTCCATGCATACAACAGGATATCGTGGATCAAACGGACGTTTGTAAACATCCAACACTATTTCCATATTTGCAACAAAGTTACCGTTTTGCTTTGGAGGAATTACCCAACCTTTTTGCTTCCAAGGCTTGATTTCGTTTTTTTTAGGATACGGCGTACCGTTTCATGGGATATGCTATCAATATATTCGAGTTCAACAACCTTGTCGGCTAACAACCGCAGAGACCATCTCGCAAAGCCTTCAGGTGGCTCACCGCAACTCACTGCAACCAAATGAGCTTCAAAATCGCCGTCAGCTTTTATATCGTAGATGCGTTTTCTCTTTCTTCCGTTGAGGGCAACTTCGATACCTTCCGAGACAAAACGCTCTTTCACTCGGTCAATCTTTCTCATACTTATGCTCAGGATGTGGGCAATTTCTTCGTTGGTCGAATGTTTTATCTGATGCTCACCCTCATCGCATCCAAGTAGAATCAAAGCGTTGAGAATTTTCTGTGATTTGTGTTTTCCCTTTGAAGTAAGTGCTCTAAGAGTTTCGCGCTCATCTTTAGTAAGCGTCACGATGTATTTCTTCATATTCAATCCCCTCGAGTTGAATATAGAGGATATATGATATATACTTTACGACATTTTAAAGTTGACTTGACACTAGGTATCAGGCCAAGACTGGATAACTGGGATGACCTGCTACGTCTAATCTTCATTGACATCAAAAATTGTATTATTGTATTCGATGAGTTTCAAAATTTCCTCCAGATCGATCCTGAATTCTATTCAAAATTACA
>Ga0255423_10058_pt1 | contig 19794 bp, 20 predicted proteins | sample ANMaggSeSYBR02H3_FD_182659 | JGI IMG/M metagenome (GOLD analysis project Ga0255423, IMG submission 182659) | Sediment cell enrichment communities from methane seep in Santa Monica Basin, California, United Staets - ANME aggregate JGI... | ecosystem: Environmental > Aquatic > Marine > Cold seeps >...
TATTGCAATATGTTCTTATTCTGCTGTTCAGCTTCGGTTATATAGTCTCTGAGTTTTCTTAAAAATATTTCATCATCATTTACATCTATATTAAATACGGAATTTATTGCTATTGCAAGCTCCAGAAGGTCGATGGACTCAGCGCCCAATTCCCTTATAAGATAAGCTTCAGGAGTAATAATATGATTCTCAATATCAAGAATTTCCGCCAGGATTTTTTTTATTTCTTCCAGGATGTCCATAAGTTCACTTGCCCGCCGTCCATTGAAATTTCAGTGGCATTAAAGCCGGCAGCGCTGTTTGAAAGATAAAAAAGTATTGCTTCCACTACTTCTTTTTTTGTCAGGGCTCTTTTTATCGGTACCTTATCAATAACTTCTTTACTATGGTCTTGAATAAACTTTCTGCCTCGTCCTGAATCAATATAACCAGGACGCAGGGTTACAGTTGTAATTCCATGACCACCAAGTTCAAGACCCAGATTTTTATATATGGCTTCCGATGCAAGCTTTGCTGCTGCATAAAATCCCTGCCCAGGGTTTGGTCTTTTTGCTGCTGCCGAAGAAATATAAATAAGGCGGCCTCTTTTATTTTTCATCATTATCCTTGCGACTCTTTTTACGATTTCTGTACGAAAGGAAATATTTTCAGCAAAGTAACTGAAAACATCTTCCATATCTGCTGATGCGACAAGGCTTTCAAAGTTTCCCTGAACGAAATCTACCATAAAGGCTATGTCATCGCCTGTTTGATGCAACAGCGAATCTATTGAATCACGGTTGCAGAATTCAAGATAAAGTGAGCTGTATTTTTTTTGGCAATCCTCCAAATTTTCTGATATATACTTTCGGCCTTTTTCGTTTCTGTATGTCAATATCGGGAACAGTTCTGCTTCAATCATGCGCCTGGCAAGAGTAATTGCGAGATCACAACTGCCTCCTAAAATAAGGGCTCGATTACCTGTAAATTTCATTTTTTGTAACACTTTAGCGCTTTTAAATATTATTTTTTGACAGGATTAACAGGATATTCAGGATTGAAAAAAACAAAACTTTTCCTGTTAATCCAAATCTAAATCCTTATACTTTGATACACACCTTATTCATGTTGTGATTATATTTTATGATTTACTGGCTAACTATAGTGCCCGAACGAAAACTAGAAAATTTTTTCAAGTTCAAGGAAGGCGCAAATTTTAACCGCAGGAATACATGGGGTATTTTGAGGATTAAAATTTAAGCCTGACGCAGAAATTGGGAAAATTAGCAGTTTTCGTTCAGGCACTATAATGAGAGTTGGCTTTGTTTGCGCACTTTAAATAAAATTTTGTTTATCCTGTTATCCTGTCAGATTCTTTTTCAAAAGGCTAACTTGTTACCGTTTTCTAATTATTCCTGTTACAATTGGTTTTATCTCATCTGAACTGCTTCTAAAAAGCCTGCACTTCATCTGATCTTTGCAGATTTCAATATCAAAGTTGTATTCACCAGGAGAAATAAATTCTTTGAACCTGAAATTCTCTATTATGTTAATTCCATCTTCTTTTAATGCCTTTAAAAAAGCATGAATTATAAGACTTCCAGGCACAACCGGATTGCCAGGAAAATGCTTTGCATAAATTCTGTCAGATGGATCAAAATAAAATGTGCCTTTAATATTCATATCCCCTTTGTAGGGGCGATCCTTGTGATCGCCCTAACAGATTCGTAAGTAATATCACAAAGTCTGTCGAGCTCATCAATTGAAATGCTGAGCGGAGGCATAAGCACAATGACATCGCCCAGAGGCCTTATAATAAGGCCGTGCTTACGTGCTTCTTTTATTACCCTGTGCCCCATCCTTTTTCCGGCAGGAAAAGGTTTTTTTGTATCTTTATCCGCAACCAGCTCTATGCCAACCATAATTCCGCATTGACGAACATCTCCCACATTGTCCAAGGCTTTGAAGGATTGCAATCTTTGTTTGAAATGCTCAATTTTCGCTTGAAGCTTATCCAGAACTTTTTCTTCTTCAAATACTTCAAGGTTGGCTATGGCTGCTGCACAGGCAAGCGGATTCCCCGTATATGTGTGGCCGTGGAAAAATGTTTTGAACTCTTCGTATTTCCCCAAAAAACCTTTATAAATTTTCTCAGTTGTCAGTGTGGCTGCAAGCGGCAGATATCCTCCTGAAATACCCTTTGCAAGGGTCATAATATCCGGCGTGATATCTTCATGCTCACAGGCAAACATCTTCCCTGTTTTTCCAAATCCCACTGCAACCTCATCTGCTATCATAAATATATTGTATCTGTCGCAGAGTTCTCTGACTTTTTTTAAATAACCGGGTGGTTGCAGCAGCATGCCGGAAGCTCCCTGAACCAGAGGCTCAATCACCATTGCGGTGACTTCATTTGCATGAGCGCTCATAATTTCTTCCAGTCTGCTTAAGCATTCAAGGTTGCAGCCGGGATAGGATTTTCCGAAAGCACATCTATAACAATAGGGTGACTCTGCTTTTATGGATTCAAAGAGAAGCTGTTTATACACTGAATGAAAAAGATCAATACCTCCGACGCTAACGGAACCTATGGTATCTCCATGATATGAGTTGTGGAGGGATATGAATTTCTTCTTTTCCGGATTTCCATCTTCCGCCTGCTGTTGATATTGGAATGCTATCTTGAGTGCTATTTCAACAGCAGTTGAACCACTATCTGAGTAAAATACTCTTGTTAAACCTTTGGGTGTAATTTCGACAATTTTTTTTGCATATCTGATAGCAGGAACATTGGAAAGCCCCAGCAGAGTTGAATGCGCTATTTTGTCTAACTGCTTTTTAACGGCAACATCCAGCTCTTTTTTCCTGTGTCCGTGAACATTTGTCCATAAAGAAGAAACTCCATCAATATATTCATTTCCATAGATATCTGTTAAAGTACAACCATCTCCTTTCTCAATTATAAGGAGCTCTTCCTTCTCATAATCCTGCATCTGCGTAAACGGATGCCAGATATATTTTTTGTCATCTATCTCCAACTGTTTGTTCCACTCTTTAATTACTTTCAATTTAAACTCCAATGCAAATATCGTAACGTCTTGGCATTGCGTAACGTTGAGCTACAGGTATGATGCATTCAAAGCAGGAAATTGTTTAAGCGCATTAGAGAGCGTTAAGAAAGAACTTTGCAGAATTTTGTTCATTGTTTATTAATGGCTTGTCAAACTGTTAATATTCTTTTCATTCGGGGCAAGTTCTTTCTTTACGATATCTTATGCGTGAGTTTTTCATGTTTTGAATGTATCATACCTGTAGCGAATAAATTTCCAAAAAGCTAATACCTAACTCAAGTTTCGCGCCCACTCTATGCAACAAAAGCTTTAAGGGGCAGGTATTAGATAGTTTTTTTAAAAAGCAAAATATGTTCACTCTGGTTTTGGCAACGGAACCATACCCACTCAGTTTGTAAGGAGCGAGACATGCGCGGCATTTTATTCCTGGTGAAAGACCTTCTATGTGCCTGTCCTGGTCAAATCCCAAGGTATAGTGGTTTAGAATATCAATCATATTATTTTGCTCTTTTAAAAAAACTATCTAATACCTGCCCTGCCAGAGAAGGCTCATAGGAATTAGTGGGTGCGAAACTTGAGTATTAAGCCCCATTTGTCTTATCATATCCATATCCATTTCAGCGCTTCTTCCCTTTGTAGTAAGATAATTGCCTATCATAACGCCGTTAGCACCCGCCATGAAAATCCATGACTGAAAATCACCAAGCGTTTTTTCCCTGCCACCGCATATAGTTATATTTTTATCAGGATTTATAAATCTGAAAATAGCTATACATTTGAGTGCCTCCATTGGTGGAAGCAAGGATCTGTTTTCCATTCTTGTGCCCGGGATTGGATTTAAAAAATTTATTGGTATTGAATCTACATCCAGCTCCTTAAGGCTAAAAGCCAGCTCCACACGCTGCGCCCAGGTCTCGCCCAGCCCCAGAATGCCTCCGCTGCAAATCTTAAGGCCCGCTGATTTTGCTATTTTGACTGTCTGAATATCTTCATCATACTCATGTGTAGTACAGACCTGATCAAAATAACTCCCGGCTGTTTCCAGATTGTGATGATAGGTTGTAACTCCTTTTTCTTTGAGCTTTATTACCACAGGTTCGGTCAACTGCCCCAATGATGCGCAAACTGAAAGATCTGTTTTCTTGTTTATTTCTTCTGCTGCATGTCCAATAGAATCAATCTCGCGGCTCGAAAGTGAATGGCCGCTTGTTACCATTGAATATTTTGTTGCCCCTGCTTTTTCCATGTATATGGAACTGTTTAGTATTTTTTCTTTGTCTAATAATGGATAAGTTTCAATTCCGGTTTTATGGTGAGCTGACTGTGCACAAAAAGCACAATCCTCTGAACAACGACCGGATTTGGCATTAATAATGGAACAGGTGAAAATATTATTCTTTTTATATCTTTCTCTGATCTTATTGGCACATACAATCAGATCGATAGCGTTATTTCTTTGGATGGATAGTTCACACGCGTCTTCATAAGAAATGGAGTTTTTCGGATCTTTAATAATTTTTTCAGTTATGCTGATTAATGTTTTATCAAACATGGTTTTTCCGTAACTATTTAGAACGTTAAAAAAGACTTTTTTGACAGGATTAACAGGATATTCAGGATTAAACCTAAGTTGAGCGATTTTTTGCGAAGATATGTGCTGAAATCTTGATGCATAAGGATTTGCAAAAACCGCAGGCATACCCGTGGATATGTCGAGGATTTTTGCGAAGCCTTTATGCGCAAGAAATCGGCGCAGATTGAGTAAAAAACCGCTCAATTTAGGTTAAAGCATCAAAACTCATCTTGTTATTCTGTCAGAATTATTTAAAAAGGCTGATGAAATTTGCTATATACAGTGGAAGATTATTTGTCAACCTTTCTGTTTAAAATGGGTTTACAATTAAAGTGTCTTTATTGTGAACATCTATTCTGCGTTAGATTTTAAAACATCAATTAATCTTGATTTTTTGTATTAAATATCGCATATTAAAAACATTAAAATAACATTTAATTTAATGCTGAGGGGGTGATCATTATGTCATTAAGTATAACTCAGGACATACGTTCAATTACTGATTTGAAGAGGAATACAATATCAAGAAGGTTAACAATCTAAAAACACTTTCAAAGTATTATATGACAAACTGTGCCTCTCTTATATCTTTCAACAGCATAAAGGGCTTTATAAATATGCCTGTATGGAAATTTCTTTTAAGTTGATATCAAACGGTATTCTCCTGATTCGTGAAAATCCCCGATTGCCAGGGTGACCTGGGGGGTGAAATAGGAAGAATTCCCGTGTTGGCATATTTATCAAGCAGCATATGGGCATCGCTGGCGCAGACACTGGTAATACGGTTATTGAGTAATGTCTACTAAAAATCAGTTATTATTATATCTGAAAGAAAATCAAGGGTACTGGGTTTCCGGCGAGTTGATAAGCAATAATCTATCAGTAAGCCGCTCTGCTATATGGAAGCATATCCGCAAGTTAAAAGAAGAAGGCTATGTTATAGAATCTGCCCCGAAAAAGGGATATTTTCTCAGCAAAACTTCAGATCCGATCACGGCTGATGAAATAATGGAAGGTCTTTGCACCAATGTTTTTGGCAGAAAAAATATTATTTATTTGAAGGAAACTGATTCGACAAATACAAGGGCAAAAGAACTTGCAGCACAGGGAGCCCCTGAAGGAACTCTAATTATTGCGGAAAAACAGACAAAAGGAAGGGGCAGAAGAGGAAGAAACTGGTTTTCACCTTCAGGAGGTGGAATTTATTTTTCTCTTATACTAAGGCCGGCCATATCACCTGGTGAAACCCCGAGAATAACGCTGATGACCGCCGTTGTGTTAGCGGAAACCTTGATTTCCATGATGAAGCTAAAATTAAGAATCAAGTGGCCCAATGATATACTTGTAAATGGAAAGAAGCTGGCCGGCATTCTTACTGAGATCAGCACTGAAATGGATGCAGTAAATTATATCGTCGTTGGTCTTGGAATGAATGTAAACACTCGATTCGAAAATTTTCCCTCAGAAATAAAGAAAAGTGCAACCTCGATTTTAATAGAAGCCGGAAACAGGGTACCAAGAATCAAATTTATTCAAAACTATCTAAAATTATATGAAAAATACTATAACATGTTTAAGAAAAATGATTTTGAGCCAATAATGAAACGCTGGAAGGAGCTTGCAGATATAATAGGAAAACAAATCAGGGTTGATGTTATAGGAAAGACCCATATCGGGAAGGTAATTGATGTTGATAATGACGGGGTATTGATCTTGAAAGACGATCAGGGGAGACTGCAAAGGATTTTTTCAGGAGATGTAACCCTGGCAAGGCAAATTTCTGCGAGATCATTAAAAAAAGGGGGGTAACCGTGTAAAACCAGCCACCCCCAATGTTTCTTTGTCTTCTTTCAAATGCGATTAGAAACACAGCTTGATCATTTCTAACCCTTTCTGAACAACTTTTCCTTCCGACCGAATCTGGCAAGACCGATCAGGCCACAGCCGAGAAGCAGCATGGTTGCAGGCTCGGGGACGGGGCGAACGGATTCGACCATGACAACCATGTCGGTATAATCCCAGTCCGCAGGAGCAGAGGCTTTCAAGTCCTCAAATGCCAAGATATACTCATTATCGGTCCACAGGCCTGGTGACCAAGTGGGAAGCTGAACCGTATCAGTATCTGTCCCTTGATAGGCAAACATGTGGTCTTGCATGTCGATGTTAAGACTCGTGTCACTGTGCCACAGCCCACCATTGCCGTAGACAGATGAGTTCAAATAATAGCCAAAATTGTTGCCGGCAAAATCAGTGCCTGTATCAAAATGATTTACATAAACGCTTCCATCGAGCTTGATTGAGAGCGTTACTTGATCCCCTGCAACTCCAGCCCCTGCAAACAACGGTACATAGTTACCTCCAGAGTATACGCCAAATATGTTGCCTGGTGCGAAACCGGCTATTTCTATTATCATGGTGGCAACAGAGGCCCCGCTAGCAGTAATCGACCAATAAGAATCGGTTGTGTCATTAAAATAATCCGTTGTCACATCCACGCTGCTAACACCAGAGTTTGGGGCTATGGTAATATTGTCCAAGACGCCCTGCAGGGCAGTGCCGGGCACTGGAGTTGCCATCGCAGTTCCGGCAACCAAGAACACAGATAAAACTGTAATAATTAAAGTTTTTGATAATTTCTTCATTTTTTTCTCCTTGTTTCCAAGGCAGCCCGGCTGTCCGGATTCAAATTAACTTTTCCGGACCCATGGGCTTTCCGTCTCCCAATTGCTTAGGATTTGGCTTTTTCTTGATATTAAAAACTCATTTTCAGAATAGATCTTAACTCGAGTTATGATTTTTTTCATGTTACACAGCTTCAACCAGAGTCACGATTAACCTGGTTTGCTTATTTCTTAACCTCACCTCCTTTCTATTCATTCCGCTGCTGAACATGCAGGCAAACAGGTTGATCAGACCCTCTCCCTTTCAACAGCGCAGTCTATGATCGCGATATTTTCTGTTTATATGCAACAAGCATGCCGTCAGCACAACAAAACATGTGTTTCTTGATAACTATTTGATATATCGGGTAATTTATTCACAACAGTTTATGAAAAAGATTTCATAGGTTATGAAAAAGATTTCACAGATTATGAAAAAGATTTCACAGGGAGTAGGACAGGGGACAATTCGAAACTCTCAGCTTGTGAGAAAAGCGGGTTAACAAAAACAATTTTGAGCCTATTATGAACCGCTGAAGTGAACCGGCAGACATTATAGGAAAACAAATCAGAGTTGATGTTACAGGAAAGACCATATCGGGAAGGTAATTGATGTTGATAATGACGGGGCGTTAGGGCTCGGTCAAAAATAACTTGGTAGAATTTGCGCTCGAATTTGCCGTAGATTTAATCGATCTGATTGAGCAAAACCGCAGGAATAGCGAGCTATTTCGAGGACTTTTGCGATTGAAGATCGGTTAAAGATATGGTGAAGACGAGATGCAAAAATGCCAAGTTATTTTTGACCGAGCCCTTAATACTGAAAGACGATCAGGGGAGGCTGCAAAGGATTTTTTCAGGAGATGTAACCCTGGCAAGACAACTTTCTGCGAGATTATTATAGTATAAAGCTTTTTCTTTGCGCCCCCGCTTCAGGCAGCCATTGGCATATATGTCACACTTTTCTTTCAAAACTTTAACTGCTGCCATTGCCTGCTTATCTGTCAATAACTTACTTTCGATGATTTTTTTTAAAGACTGAATTCTATACCTGTCCAGGCCGGAAGATCTTGAAAGCTGGTCGGCATGACCGCCTCTTTTTATTATCAGTGGAGTATCTATAAGATATACAGGGTATCTACAGCTTATCCTGAGCCATATATCATAGTCTTCGCAGGCCGGCAGGGTTTCATCAAACATGCCTGTTTTTTTAAAAAGACTGCGTCTTATCATTACTGCAGAAGGGCTGACAAGGCACAGATAAAGTGAATGTTCGAAAATATCTCCGGATAATTTCTTGTGCCGCTTTTTAGGATTGACCCTGATGCCGTTTCTTATCCATTTCTCTTCTGTCTGGCATATCAGAGCATCAGGGTTTGCATTGAAAAAATCAACTTGCGTTGACAGTTTTTGCGAAAGCCAAAGATCATCTGAATCTAAAAAAGCAATAAACTGCCCTGATGCCGAAACAATGCCTCTGTTTCTTGCAGAGCTTACTCCTTTGTTATCCTGCTTTAAGACAACAATATCTTCTTTGTATGAACTTAGAATATCCTGAGTGTTGTCAGTTGACCCGTCATTTACAACAATCAGTTCAAAATTCGTAAAATTCTGTGCCAGCACTGAATTTATAGTCTCTTTAAGTATCCAGCCGCGATTATATGTGGGGATTATTACGCTTACTAATGGATTTTCTCTTTTCTTGTACATTCTAAATGCCTATACAAATGCGAATGCGCTTCAACGCAGCAGATTCGGCAAAATCGGCGATTGCTCAAGGCATTTTATCGTAACTGCGGGTAAGAACTTCTCTTGGTTTTACACCATCTGAAGGGCCGACAACACCCTCTTTCTCCATTATTTCTATAATTCGTGCCGCCCTGTTATATCCTATACGCAAATGGCGCTGTATCATAGAAATGGAAGCCTGGCCTGTTTTGGTAATAAGCGCTATAGCCTCGTCATATTTTTCGTCATATTCAAGATTTTCAGATGAGGCTTTTTCTTTTTCAGATTCAGTTATTACTGCATGATCATATTCCGGGGTTTTCTGTTCTTTCAAAAACTCAGTTATCCCGGAAATTTCTTTTTCTGAAATGTATGCACCATGTACGCGCTGAAGCTTGGCTGTTCCCGGAGGCAAAAAAAGCATATCTCCATTTCCTAGAAGATTTTCTGCACCATTTGTATCAATTATTGTCCTTGAATCTGTTTTGGAAGAAACCTGGAAGGAAAGGCGTGTCGGGAAATTAGCCTTTATTATTCCTGTAAGTACATCCACTGAAGGCCTTTGGGTCGCAAGTATCAAATGTAAGCCTGCAGCCCTTGCCATTTGCGCGAGCCGTGTCAATGCGACCTCGACGTCTCTCGAAGCAACCATCATCAAATCAGCCAGCTCATCAATAATTATAACAACATACGGTAGTTTTTCAGGACCATTTTCTTCTTTTGTTTTTTCTTTTTCCTTATCGATTTTTTGATTATACTGTTTTATATTTTTCACTTTCTTTTCTGAAAGCAACTTATATCTATTTTCCATTTCATGTACAGCCCAGAAAAGGGCATTTGTTGCTTTTTTTACATCTGTAACCACAGGGGTTATAAGATGTGGAATCCCATCATAGCTTGAAAGTTCAATCCTTTTCGGATCTATCATTATAAGTTTTACTTCATCAGGGCCTGCTTTGAACAACAAACTGCAAATCATGGCATTCAGAGCAACGCTTTTGCCTGTGCCGGTTGCGCCTGCAATTAAAAGATGCGGCATTTTATCCAGTTCCGCTACTACCGGGTTTCCTATTATATCTTTGCCAAGACAGATTGTAAGCTTTGACTTTGATTTTTCAAAGTTATTTGAAACAATAATGTCTTTTAGTCTTACAGTTTCTCTTGTTTCATTAGGCAGCTCAATACCGATAGCCGCTTTCCCAGGGATCGGTGCTACAATCCTGATGCTTATCGAACGAAGAGCGAGAGCAAGATCGTCAGTAAGTCCGACTATTTTGTTGATCTTTATACCAGGGGCAGGTTCATATTCAAAGGTTGTAATAACGGGTCCAGGCAAAATAGTAGCGACTTTACCTTGTACACTAAAGTCTTCAAGTTTCTTTTCAAGCAGTTTCGACTGCATTCTTAGATTTTTATCATCAGCAGAGACGAGTTTTATTTCAGGATTTTCAAGCAAATTAACAGATGGAAGTCGAAAACCTTTTTCAGCTTTCATGAACTCAAAAACATCCTGCTTTGGAACCGGCACTTCCCTGATCGGCTTGGATTCCATTGCCTTTATCTTTATTTCGCGATCTTTTTTTTTGTTAGACTCTTTTTTTATTTTTGATCGGTTTTTGGCTTTTTCTCTTTGTTCTTTCAATATTATGATTATTTTTTTTGTACTTTTTACTGCATTTATAATCAGCTTCCAGGATCGTTTCAAAAAGATAATCAAAGAAAAACCAGTGGCCATGATAAAACCCATAAGCCACATAAGGATAAGTATAACAGCGCCGCCTGTATGATTTGTATATTTGATAAGGAATGATTTGATGGGGGTGCCAAGTATGCCGCCGGATAAAAATTTGCTTCCGAAAATTATGAAGTGGTTTTGCTGAAATGCAAGGAGACTTCCGGTAGAGATAATAAGAATAATTCCACCGGCTATTATCAGAATAATAGCTTTTTCATGGTAGTCACCAAAAAAATGTACGCTGGATAAAAGAAATAATATCGGTATCCAGAACGCCCCAAGTCCAAACAGCCCAATTAAAATACCCGAAACATGGGCTCCAAATATGCCGAACAGGTTATAAACATCACCTGCCGCTTTTGCATTATGAATTGAGGGGTCTTCAGGGCTGTAAGACAAAAGGCTGCCAAGTGTGAAAATTAATAGAAAAAAGAGGAAAATGCCGATAATTTCTTTGCGCATATTTTTTTGTTTATATCTCTATAATAAAAGGTAGTATAATCGGACGACGTCCTATTGTAAAATAAAAATACTTCCTTAGAGCCGACTGTATCTGAGATTTGATTTTATCAATTTTGCCAGGGACATCAGGGCCTGTTTCTTCTAAAATTTCAAGTATTACACACTTTGCGTCTTCGAGAAGATGTCCTTTTTCCATCTCAAATACAAAACCATGTGAAACAATTTCCGGGCCATGCACAATTATCCCTGTTTCTTCGTCAAAAACCATGTTAACTACAACAAAACCATCTCTTGATAGCATACGTCTTTCTTTTAGTACACTTCTCCCGACATCACCGACTCCTTTCCCGTCAATAAGCACCCTGCCGGTCATAATCTTGTCAAGGACTCTTCCTCCATTTTCATCAAATTCAATTACCTGGCCATTTTCAGCGAGAAGTATTTTGTTTTTTGACACGCCAACCTGTTCGGCAAGCCGAGTGTGCAGAATCAGGTGCCGGTATTCACCGTGTATCGGAATGAAATGTTCAGGCTTGGTAAGGTTTATCATTAGTTTTAATTCTTCCCGAAAAGCGTGGCCTGATACATGAATGGCCGAAATCTTTTCATAAATAACGTCAGCGCCTTTTCTGTAAAGATTGTTTATAATATTTGAAATAGCTTTTTCGTTTCCGGGAATGAATTTTGACGAGAAGATGACGGTATCGCCTTCCTTGATTTTTATTTGTTTATGGATACCTCTGGACATACGGGCCAGGGCCGACATGGGTTCACCCTGGCTGCCGGTTGTTATTATTATTATTTCATCGTCTTTAAAGTCATCGATTTGTTTAATATCAACTTCCATCCCCTCAGGGATATGGATGTATCCAAGATCTTTCGCGATATTTGTGCTGGTTTCTATACTTCTGCCGCTAATTAGTACTTTATTTCCTTTTAATTTCGCAATATTAACTATTTGCTGTATTCTCGCGACATTTGAAGCAAAAAGAGCTACAATTATACGTCCCTTGCTTTCAATTATTATCTTTGCCAGAGCTTCACCTATTTCCTTGTCGGATATAGTATATCCTTCCTTTTCCACATTTGTGGAGTCTGACAGCAGCGCAAGGACTCCTTCATCTCCACACCTGGCAAACTTATTCAGATCGGTCATTACGCCATCCACCGGCGTATGGCTGATTTTAAAATCCCCTGTGTGCACAATAAGCCCATAAGGTGTTTTAACGGCAATTCCTATGCCATCCACAACGCTGTGGCTTACACGGATAAACTCAAGCTCAAAGATTCCTATTTTAAGTTTTTTTCTATGAGAAATTTCATTGAAAGAAGTTGATGAAAGAAGACCATGTTCTTCAAGTTTGTGCTTTACTATTCCAAGCGTGAAACGAGTTCCAAAGACCGGAACATTTATTTCTTTAAGCAGATAGGGCAGGGCTCCAATATGATCTTCATGGGCATGGGTTAAAACAATTCCTGAAACTTTGGACTTGTTCTCTTTCAGGTAATTAAAATCTGGTATTACATAGTCAACACCAAGCATATAATCTTCAGGGAACATAAGACCTGCATCAACAACAAAAATAGTATCTCCGTATTCAAAGGCCATCATATTAAGGCCGATTTCTCCCAACCCGCCCAACGGGATTATTTTCAATTTCACAATTCACCTCTTTTTCCCTTCTCAAAAGATTCGCAAATGATATTTCTTACTTTTTCCAGAAGCTCGTCTTTAGTTTTTCTGGTATAATCCTTTGTTTCAATAGGTTCTTTAATTTCTATAGCAACATTTCCCGGCCTTATAATGAGTTTATCCTTTGGCATGATAGGCCATGTTCCGTGTATTATTACAGGAACTATCGGAACGCCGGATTCCACTGCTAAAACAAACCCGCCTTTTTTAAATGGCTTGATATTACCATCTTTGCTGCGTGTGCCCTCAGGATAGATTAATACAGAAACTCCTTCCCGAATATTTTTTGCAGCCTTTTTTAAGCTTTTAAAAGCAGCTCTGCGATTTGATCGGTCAATATTTATATGTCCAATCCTGTTCATCGCATAACCGAAAATCGGTATCTTGAAAAGTTCTGCTTTTGCAACCCATCTGAACTTAAAAGGAAGATGAGCCAGAGCAACTGGAATATCAAAGTTGCTCTGGTGGTTAGACATGTATATATAAGACCTGTCAGGTCTTATATTGTAAAGGCCTTTGACGGTTACTTTAATGCGGCTGACGACAAGCACAAATTTAGCCCATGCTTTTGTACAATTATAAGCCAGATCGCTATTTTTATTTATAAAAGATGCAAGTATGGTTAGGCTGCTGAAGAAAACTGTAGCAGGAAAAGCAAATATTGCAATAATCAGGGTTCGTATCATATATAGTAATAGTTCACGGTTAACGGTTGATCAAAACATAAAGTAACTAATACCTAAATTGAGCGGTTTTTTACTCAATCTGCGCCGATCTCTTGCGCATAAAGGCTTCGCAAAAATCCTCGACATATCCACGGGTATGCCTGCAGTTTTTGCAAATCCTTATGCATCAAGATCTCAGCACATATCTTCGCAAAAAATCGCTCAACTTAGGTAATAGACTCCCAGAAGCCAAAATGTTATTAAAGCGGCCAGAAATTTTGTCCTAAACATAGAAAATAACGTTCAGGAATCATCTGTTTCCTTCAGCCTATAGCCTTCAGCCTAAACGCCTGAGTAGTTGCCTAAGTTATTATTTCCAGTTTTTCGAATATTGAGTCGGCAAACTGAATAATCCAGTTGCGCTGTGATTCGGTTGCATAGCTTGTACAATTGCATTTTATTGTACTTCTGGATCTTACAAGAAGTTCACAAGATACACGGTCAGGTTCTATATCTATTGCAAAATAAAATGGCCGGCATTCTTTATGCTCAGCCTGAATGTCAGTCAGGATATTTTCATCAAGCTGTATCCAGTATATTCCATTTATCTTTGAAGAACCAACATTCTCATCCAGATAAGTCTTAATCTTTTCGTATTCTCCGAGCCTTAGATCATCAATAATATATTGTTTCATAATTATTCAAAATTAGCATAGATTATTTTAGCGTGCAACCTAAATCCTGCAAGTGTCGAGTTTGCCGCAACCACAAGGCGTGAAGCTGTAGTGCGCTACCGTTCAATTTTCATCGCTCTCTAACCTTGAACCGTGGAACTTTGAACCTGAGTAGTTACGACAAATTAACTTTGCTGGTGTTTAAGAATAAATAATGCGTATATTAACACTATAAAAATGAATATTCTTGAATAGTTACTGTATTTTAGGCTAAATATACCCGATCCCATTCTATCTATCGCAGCTTAACTGATCCCGATAACCTTGATAAACTACAAAGACAAATAAAGGAGCAACCAAAATGCGGGAATCCATAGATATATTTAATATCCATCAAAAGATAATGGATGATTACAAGCATTTTGTCAGCAGCTTTATAAATATTAATGATGAAAGAATTAAAGAACTGAAGTTTCACCGTTTTTGAATATTATGAACCAAAGTTATTATCATAAAACCTTTATAACATGCGGCTTTAAAAGCCACTTTGGATTGTTGTGATTTTGAAAAAGGTTTTATAGGGTTTTGCTACTGTAGAGGCAAACTCCTATAAAATTAAATCCAATTTGGCCCAGATATCAGTCAATAGTGGCATTTACAACAATGGCATTATGAAAAAAGCGTGAAACTTCAGTTAAAGAAGTAGTTGAAACAAAAATAAATCAGGAAAAGTTCTGGCCAGAACCTTTAACCTAAGTTGAGCGATTTTTTGCGAAGATATGTGCTGAGATCTTGATGCATAAGGATTTGCAAAAACCGCAGGCATACCCGTGGATATGTCGAGGATTTTTGCGAAGCCTTTATGCGCAAGAGATCGGCGCAGATTGAGTAAAAAACCGCTCAACTTAGGTTTAATACAGTTTAACCCCTCATTTGAACAAGACGAATCAGCTCAGTCCCTTTGTGACAAAGGGATACTGCATCCCGATCTATCTAAAATCTTTAAGAATTACGATCTGTTCAAACATCAGGTTGTCGAGCCGGTTCTTCCAATGGATCTAATGGGAGTATATATTTTATTGCCGGACAGAGAGAATTAAAAAAATGGAGGTCGCAATTTGCGACTTCCAATCAAGATATAATGAACTAATGTATGAAATACACCACCATACGCATAGAAGGCGCCATACTTTCTGCGGATATTCTTGACAATGCTGCGGTATGCGTGGCAATCCTATATCCTCCTGCCAAGAGAAAAATAAGATGCAAATAACCCCCTGCCACGCAAAATACTTCGCCTACGAACTTACAGGTCAAGGCGGTGATGGTGTTGATAGACTTTCCAGATCTCTTTTTGATGCCTGTGTTGATCTGAATCCTCATCAAATTGAAGCCGCCCTTTTTGCAATACGCTCACCAATCTCAAAAGGGGTGTTGCTGACAAACGAAGTTGGTCTTGGAAAAACAATCGAGGCTGGACTCGTGCTTTGCCAATACTGGGCTGAGCGAAAACAAAGACTTCTTGTTATCTGCCCTGCATCAATAAGAAAGCAATGGGCTCTGGAGCTTGAAGAAAAGTTCAATCTTGCGACAAAAATTATTGATGAAGGGCGTAAGCTGCGAAATGCCTATCGAAAAAGCAACAAGATGGGGCAAAATATCAGATGGGCGGTTGAAGACAAAAGAAAAATCCTGCTAACCGCAACCCCACTTCAAAACTCTTTACTGGAGCTGTATGGGTTGTCCACAATTATTGATGAACGCATATTCGGAGATTTGCCCTCCTTTCGCACTCAGTATGTAAATATGGGCGGAGACCTTCCTGATTTACGTGACCGGCTTCAGTTTTTCTGTCAGAGGACTTTGCGCAGTCAGGTGCTTGAATATATTCAGTACACTCAGCGCAAACTGATAACCCAGCATTTTCAACCTACAGATCAGGAACAGAAGCTATACGAAGCAATTTCAAATTTTCTTAAATGTGAAGGCACTTATGCTATACCCGATCAGTAGCGCCACCTGACAACGCTTATAGTTCGAAAGCTTCTGGCATCATCATCTCATTCGGTTGCAGGCACCTTAAAGGTTATGCGGGACAGGCTGATTGATATGCGCGATAATGTTTCAGGAATGCCCGATCTGACAGAAAGAATTATTGAAGATGAAGAGATTGATAATGAGCTTCTTGATGAAATTCTTGACAATGAAATCGATGAAGATGTTCAGAAATCAGATAAAAAACAGGTTGAAACTTCTGAGGCTGAAAATCTTGAACAGCAGCGTGAAATTCAGGAAAAAATAAAACAGCTTGAAAGGAAAAAACGCAGGCAGAGGCAGCAGATTTTTGATATAGAAGATGAAATTATGGAAAAACGTGATAATCTGATTAACGCTTTGGAAAAAAGACTGGAACAGAAAACAACGGTTGATGAACTGTTTACAATCAGGTGGGCTGTTGTTTAAAAATGGCTGAAATGAATAAAACAAGAAAATCCATGCGCCTTAAAGGATATGATTATTCAAAACCAGAATATTATTTTATCACCGTTTGTACGCAGAACAAGAAATGTCTATTCGGAGATATTCGTAACAGGCAAATGGTATTGAACGATGCGGGACGTATGATTGAAAAGGTGTGGAATGAATTGCCGGAACATTACCACCATGTTGAATTAGACGCATTTGTTATCATGCCGAACCATTTCCATGGAATCATTGTATTATGTCCCGAACCCATTGTAGAGGCTGGTTTGAAACCCGCCCCTACAGCATGAATAATAACAACAGGAAAAAAATAAATGAAAAACAATTATGATAAATTAATCGGATTGTTAAAGGAACTTTAGAAATTGCTTCTCTGAAAAACATTCATACACCTCTGATTTTATTAATTCAGCTAAGCATAGAACAATGGATCATGTCAAGATATATTTTTATCCTGCAGCTATTTGCACAGGCACTACATTTGACCCCAAAATTTTATTCTCTTTATTATCAACAGGTTATGTTTTTTAACGAAAATTGCCTGAATCTCACAACTAATTGATATTACTATAAAACGCAATTTCAATAAAAAATTTAGCTCGAGAAAAGCGCGAAAGTAGGGCTAAGTCGTCAAGTAAAAATAACTTACACATCTTGCTTGTCCTTTTGCTTGTTTTCTGTGTTGCGTCAAGGCATACATAACTCGTTATGAGCGCCTTAACGCGCCTTGAAAAACAAACAAAATTTCGGCGCAATCCGTACAACTTATTTTTACTTGCCTCCTAATTGTTTGCAATTTTCAGTGAAACTCCGTGTCGTTCCGTGGTGAACTATTACGATTAAAAGGATTTATTATTCTGCCCTGTACGGTATTTCTCTATAACGGATATCAGATCAGCAACTGCAACTGATAATTTATCATTGATAATTACATGGCGGTAAAAATCTTTGTTTTTTATCTCTTTTTCTGCGGCATCGATACGCCTTGAAATGACATGTTTGCTGTCAGTCCCTCTTGATTTAAGGCGTAGCTTAAGGATATCTAATGAGGGCGGCATTATAAAGATGGTTATACTGTCATGGTATTTATCAAGAATCTGTAGTGTGCCCTGAAAATCAATGTCAAGAAGTATGTCGCTCCCAGCGGCTAAGCCCTTATCAATAAATTCTGACGAAGTGCCGTAATAATTACCATAAACTTCCGCCCACTCTGCCCACTTGCCGTTTTTTATTCTATTTTTAAAATCGTCTTTTGTTAAGAAGTAATAGTCGATTCTATTCTGTTCTCCATTTCTGGGCTTTCTTGTTGTGTATGATACCGAATAAAGCATATTCGGAATCCGGTCGAGAATGGCTCTGCAAAGGGTTGTTTTACCGGTGCCTGATGGTGCCGATATGATAAAAAGATTGCCATTACAGCAAATCTTTTCTTTATGGTTTGAACAAGCCTGGCTAATTCCCTGATCATTCATACAAGGTCCGAATCCTTAAGAATAGTATAACGCTGTGATATTGTTTCTGCCTGTATAGCTGAAAGGACAACATGATTACTGTCCATGATAATCATGGCACGGGTTTTACGCCCCTGGGTTGCGTCTACAAGACGTTTATTATCTTTTGCTTCATCTCTAAGGCGCTTCATTGGAGCAGAATTGGGTTGTACAATGGCTACAACTCGATCAGCAACTACAGTACTTCCAAAACCAATATTCAACAACTTCTGTTTCATATTTCCTCCCTTTTTATTATAGCGAGCTCTTAGCTGATAGCTGTTGAGCTATAAGATTAAGTTTTTGTGTAACATTTTAGACTTATGAAACAAATCGGCTGAGGGCGTGAGCTTCAGGTGTGATTATACTTGAAGCGGATATATTTATAAGCAGCTAAGGTGTTACAGTTTTTGCTACTCAATATTTTGGACTTGTTCTCGTATTTTTTCAAGCTCGGATTTAACGGTTAAAATTGTATGTGACACATTTGAATTCCCTGCCTTTGATCCCATTGTATTAAATTCCCTGCCGAATTCCTGGAGCAGAAAATTCAGCTTTTTTCCAGCGGATTCCTCAGAGCCCATAATAGCCCTGAATTCTTTTATATGACTTTCAACTCTTAGTATTTCTTCAGAGATGTCGCTTCTATCTGCAAAAAAAGCCGCTTCCTGTGCGATCCTTGCAGGGTCAATATCAATCATGCCTTTTGTTAATGCAGTTATGCGCTCCTTCAGTCGTTCCTGATAATGAGATAATAAGTTTCCAGAGTCCTTTTTTATTTGACCAACACTTTTTTCTATAAAGTCAAGTCGATTGGTAAAATCCTTAGCAATGAAATCTCCTTCCTTTTTCCTCATGGCATTAAGGTCATCAAGAGCTGTGGTTAAGCAGATTCTTATACTATCCCAACAAATGTCCATATCTTTGCCGGTTTCAACAGGTTTAATAATTCCGCCTGTGTTCACCAGAAGATCCAGGGAGATGTCGGCGTTTATGCTGAATTTGTTTTTAAGTTTGGAAAGTACATTAATGTATGCCAAGGCTTTAGGTTCATCTATATCAAAACCATATGCGTCTTCGGAATCATCTATTGTCTTTAGGTTAATTTCTATACGGCCTCGTGATACGTTATCAGAAATCATGCTTTTAATTTTATTTTCCAGGCAAAGATATTCATGAGGTGCTCGCAGAGCAATATCAAGATATCTGCTGTTATAGGAGCGAATTTCCATTGAGACAGTTAATTGATCTTTTGTGTTTTCCGAACTGGCATATGCAGTCATACTCTTCATCATTTTTTGTTTCCTTTTTTAAATCAGTTTTATTAGTAGGTTAGAAACTACCAACATATAACACACCAGGCATAGGCTTGGCTGTTAAGCTTATAAGCTATCAGCAAAGCTAACAGCTCGCCCGAAGGGCGTTAGCATATTTATTCCGTACCATTTCAAGATAATTAAGCATGTTTTTTTCAGTATAATCAGGATAAGTCCATGCTAATTTTCTAAATGATCCTTTTTGATAGATCAGAGTAAGATCGGCATAGATACCCATGCCGATATAAATTCTGTGAGCATAGT
>Ga0255423_10059_pt1 | contig 19612 bp, 18 predicted proteins | sample ANMaggSeSYBR02H3_FD_182659 | JGI IMG/M metagenome (GOLD analysis project Ga0255423, IMG submission 182659) | Sediment cell enrichment communities from methane seep in Santa Monica Basin, California, United Staets - ANME aggregate JGI... | ecosystem: Environmental > Aquatic > Marine > Cold seeps >...
GTCGAGGAGCATTTTTCCTTTGATGTTGTTGCAGGTTATGTTTATGACATGTATACCAACTTATGTGGAAAAGAGGTTGGGAGTATTTGCTATTGCTCTCTTTACGCCCCACCTTATCAGCTATCAGGAGCTGGTATGCAGGTGCATGAATTATCTAAGCAATTAACAAGAATGTGCGATGTTTCGGTAATCTCGGCTGGAATAGAGGGCAGCCGTGACGAAATAATGGATGGAGTGCATTACTATCGGGTAAAATATGTGAAAGGCGAGGCAATGTCCCGGTTTTGTTACAGTATATTCGGGAGTCTGAAAGGTATCTCACTGGATCGATTTGATGTGGTTGACGGGAGAAACTGGGAGGGAGGTCTGATCTCGGTATTTCTTTCAAAGCGTAAAAGAAGTAATTCTGTGATGAGTTTTAGGGGGGAGGGGGCAGTGGAGGGTCCGTGGGTGAAGAACCAGATCAATCGATATATTGCCCGACGGGTGGATTTGATGACCGCCACAGATAAACGGACTGCTGAAAAAGCGGAAAGGATTTTAAATTGGTAGTTGCAATAGGGCATTGGATGGGATATGTATGGGGCAGAGGTGATCCTGATTGTGCGGCATAGCTGGTATGTATGGGATCTCTGATAAAACCCTGTTGAAACGAATGTGCGATGTGATCGAGCATAGGGGACCTGATGACTCTGGGTATTATGTGGATGACATGGTATCCGTTGGTATGCGACGCCTGAGCATTATAGATCTCGCTGGTGGGAGACAGCCGATCTTCAACGAAGATGGTAGTATTGTGGTTGTGTTTAACGGAGAAATTTATAATTTCAGGGAATTGAGATATGATCTGGAGCAGAAAGGACACAGATTCACTACCGATTCCGACACCGAAGTGATCGTACACGCTTACGAAGAATACGGATATAATTGTCTGGATCGGTTCAATGGCATGTTTGCGATTGCGCTCTGGGATACGAATCAGAAGAAACTATTTCTGGCGCGGGATCGGGTTGGCATCAAACCGCTGTATTATGCTGTGATCGATGGAGTTATCGTTTTTGGCTCTGAGATAAAATCAATTCTTCAGTACGGGATTAAACGGGAGGTGGATGTGCAGGCTCTTGCAGATTACTTCGTCCTGCGGTACGTTCCCGCGCCCAGGACAATGTTTAAAGGAATACGAAAACTGGAACCTGGGTGTTATATGGTGGTGAACAAGAATGGTGTAGAAAAAAAGAAGTACTGGAGTCTCGAATTCAAAACGATTCCTGGAAACGAGGAGTACTTTAGTAAAAATATACTGAAAATGCTGAAAAACTCGGTGCAGAGAAGACTTATCGCTGATGTGCCGCTTGGCGTGTTCCTATCAGGGGGTGTGGACTCATCCACAATAACTTCGATAGCGAGTGAATTTTCTTCCGAACCGGTAAAAACATTCTCTGTTGGATTCTACGGCGCGAAATATGATGAAATATCTTATGCGAGAAATGTCGCTGATTACTTTGGAACGGATCACACCGAAGAATGGATGGATATAGAGAATATGAATATCCTGCCAGAGTTGATTCATCACGCGGATGAACCGCTGGCAGACCCTGCGATGTTGCCCACTTATTTAATCTCAAAAGTTGCACGGAAGAAGGTAAAAGTGGTTTTGAGTGGCGAAGGAGGTGATGAGGCGTTTGCCGGATATGATCACTATGCTTCGGAACTCAGGGCGCGTAATGTGCTTAGATGTGTGCCGGATCTGTTGCGGAAACTGTCTTTTAAATTGGGGGAAGGAGTCAATGAATGCGCCTTAAAGAAATACTTGTTATACATTGGTTCAAGGACAACGCAGGAGGATAGTTATTACTATCGTTTGAAATTGCGGGACGGCGGTTATTTGAATAATGAGATTTTGAGAACCGATGGTGTTGGAGATGATACGCGCGCTTTATTTCACAGCGATGGAGATTATCTGAACTGCATGTTGAGATTCGATACTAATTACTGGCTGCCCGATGACTTGCTAATGAAAGTGGATAAGATGACGATGGCTAACTCGCTTGAGGCGCGGGTTCCCTTCCTGGATCATGAATTATTACAATTGGTGTGCAGGGTGCCGTCTGATATGAAGCTCAAAAAACGTTTGCTTAAGATGAGTGTGAAAGATATCCTACCTGCAGAGGTGATGCAGAGGAAGAAGCACGGGTTTGATGTGCCGATCAAGGAGTGGTTCAAGGGTGATACGCTGGATGAGTATTTATCTGAAGAAAGAATTGATGATACGCCGTATCTGGATTCGAAGGGAGTGTATGAGATATGGAGGCGGCATAGAAGCGGGAAAGGGGATTATAGTGTTCTGTTGTGGAAGTGTTTATGTTATGTTGGGTGGTATGATTCATACTTTGGTTGAAATGACAAAACATTCGACTGTGAGCAAGTGATATGATAGAAATAAGTAAAATAATAAGCGAAGTCGGAGAAATTCCTAAGGTAGTTATGACATTCAAGAATTGGTGGGTATATTTTTCAAATATTTCCGGTTTATCCAATGCTGAAACGGTTTGTAAACTCAGAAATGGTACTAAATTCATTATCCGTGCTAATTCTTTTGATATAAGAATGATTAAAGAGGTTTATATTCACAAGTCATATCATCACTTAGAAATAAATGAGGGAGATATAGTTGTGGATATTGGTGCGCATATAGGTACTTTCTCAATAATGGCAGGGTGTAAAATTGGAAAGAAGGGAGTGGTATATGCATATGAACCGGTTCCGGCTACATTTGAAATACTTAAGAAAAATGTTACTATTAACTCATTACAGGATATTGTTTACCCTTATAAACAGGGTATTAGTAATGAAACCGGGAAAAAAGATTTTTTCACATTTGGAAAAGGTGATAAAACTTTATTCCATAGTTCTTCATTTTATCGAGAGCAGTCAGAAGTTATCGATGCGACTGTAGGTGAAAAAATAAAAGTAGAGTGTATAACTTTGGAAGATATTTTTAAAATGAATAATTTGGATCGAATAGATATTTTGAAGATGGATTGTGAAGGCGAAGAATATAATTTATTATTTGGAACTTCTGAAGAGTATTTACGAAAGATTAATAAAATGTGCATAGAATATCATGATTATTTATCTTCTTGTTATAATCATCAGGATTTAATTAAGTATTTATCAGAATTGGACTATGATGTGTTTCACGAGGTTCCTGTGAATTTGGAGGATGAATGTGGGATAATTTATGCATGGAGAGGATAAAAGATTTCTTAAATTGAGCCATCGAATTAGTTGATGAAAGAGATTATGAGAAGAGAAGATATTTATAACGGAATTGAATGTCGTGATGGTGTTGATAGCGAGCTTCAGTCATGGAAGGAGTTCTTCTACTATGGATTATATGATTTAATAAAAAAAGATGAAATATTTTCAAAGTTACCACGCGAATTGAAAAATAGGAAAAATGTGAATTCCATTGACAATTTATCAAATATTTTAAAAAATATATTTTTAATTCCAATTATTTGTTGTCGGAAGTTATTCCTAATAAGTATTGAACGAATATATTCTAAAAAAAATTATAACTCAAAATCTATGCTTGCTGATTTAAAAACTGAGGTTTTTGATTACTTATTTGTCCTTAACACAAAAGACCATATAATTGCTGCATTGCCCGTATTGGAAAGTTTAGATGATAGGGCAAATAGTCTAGTCATTATGTTTAAAGACATTTACAATAAATATCAAGATGACTTCAATAACCTAAATCACATCAAGGTTTTATTTTTTGAGTATGAACTTTCGAACCTTACATTGAAGGAGTATTTGAGAATTATGAATGAATCTCAAAATAAATTCAGCTTATTGGAATGTCAAAGTATGGATAGTGACCTCAAACAACTTATAATAATTGATATGAATTTCATTAAATTTCATTTGAAAACTGAATTAATTCAGTATTATTTTTTCGAGAAAATTTTTAATATGTTTGATTTGAAAGGGGTGGTTTCAATTGTTTTTACCACTGCAATCGAAATAGCTAACGAAAAAAAAATACCAACATTCATTCTGCAACATGGAATTGGGGATAAGGGACATGAACAACCTTTTGCAAGTGATTATATGATTACTTATGATGAAAATTCGAAAGAACAGTTGGACATTTGGCTCGATCATACTGTTGACATTCTACCAATAGGATCGCCGAGATTTGAGTATCTGAAAAATCATATCGGCTCGAAGAAGGATATTACAAGGTTCAATGAAAAAATTGGCAAGTTAGGGTACAAGAAAATTGTCACATACATAGCAGGTGGTGCTGAAAACAATTTAACGTTTCAGGCAGTAAAGGGTCTTAGAAAAGCGTTGCCCGAATATGTAAATCTTATTATAAAATTACATCCCCGCGTGCCTTTAAAGACATCAAACTTAAAAAAAGAGATGCAAAAGATACTTACACAAAAAGAATTAAAGCAAACTACGTTTATAAGAGGTGAAATAGATTTTTATGAGATACTGGCAAATTCAGATATTGTGATAACTAGAGCATCTACAGGAATGTTAGAAGCAATAGCGGCTGATATTCCTACAATTCAAGTGAATTTTACTGAAGTGTCACTTCCAAAAGTATATGACCTTTCATCATTTGGCTGGAAAGAACCAATTAATAATCCAAAGATTATGATCAACGAGTTATTATCAATATTAAATGATAAGAAGAAATACGAGGAAGCAATCAAAAAGCAGAGATGGCTAAAAAACAGAATGTTTAAGAACTTTGGCTCTTGTGGAAAAGTTATAGCTGATACTATAATGGAAATCTGTGAATAAAAATGTAACTAAGGTATTAAGATGTCATTTTATAATAAAAAAATCCTTGTCACCGGCGGCACAGGTTCGCTTGGAAAAGAACTTGTGCGGCATCTGTTAAAGAACGACCAGCCCGAAACGATCCGGATATTCGATGTGGATGAGACTGAACAGTTCGAGTTTCAGCATGAGCTTAAAGGATATGAAGACACGGTCCGGTTCCTGCTTGGTGATGTGCGGGATAAGGAGAGACTTACCCGTGCTGTGGAAGATGTTGATGTGATCTTCCATACTGCGGCTTTGAAGCATGTGATGGCGTGTGAGTATAATCCATTTGAGGCTGTCAAGACCAATATTATTGGAATGCAGAATGTTATCGATGTTGCGATTGACAATAACGTGAGTAAAGTGATTTTTACAAGCAGTGACAAGGCGGTCAATCCTTCTAACACCATGGGTGCAACAAAGTTGTTGGCTGAAAAGTTAGTGACAGCGGCCAACTACTATAGAGGAAAACGTGATTGTGTGTTTTCAAGTGTTCGTTTCGGCAATGTTATGGGGTCTCGTGGCTCGGTAATCCCTTTATTTGAGCAGCAGATAAAATATGGGGGTCCAGTGACAATCACGGATCCAACGATGACACGATTCATGATGTCAATGTCACAGGCAGTTAAACTTGTACTCAGGTCCGTGGATGTGGCACAGGGCGGGGAAGTATTTATATTCAAAATGCCGACGGTTATTATATCCGATCTTGCGGAAGTCCTCATTGAAGGGCTGGCACCAAGATACGGTCATAAACCAGAGGACATCAATATGGAGATAATCGGAGCTAAACCGGGTGAGAAGATGTACGAAGAACTGATGACTGATGATGAAGCAGCCAGATCACTGGAAAGAGATGATATGTTTATAATTATACCTGAAATAAAAGTGGAACTCTTGAATATTAGTGATTTTATATATGACGCCACATCTATAAAATCAAAAGATTATGTATCAAAAGATGTAGTATCTCTTACCAAAGATGAGATAAGAACAATTCTCAAAAAAGAGGGTATAATTTAGTTTTAATGAGGCGAAAATGAATATACTGGTAACAGGCGGTTCTGGTTTTATAGGAAGATGGGTTGTCAAGCGATTGCTTGAGGATGATAATCGCATATGGGTTCTGGATGATCTGTCAAACGGACGCACCGAGAACCTTGATGAGTTCAGGGAGAATCCAAATCTCGATGTGACGATTGGCGATATCAAGGACACAGCACTGTTATCCAGATTGTTTGAGAACAACTTTGACATCTGCATCCATCTTGCAGCCAGCATCATCGTGCAGGACAGCATCGAACACCCACGAAAAACCTTCGAAAACGATGTTGTGGGCACGTTCAATTTTCTTGAGGAAGCAAAGAAAACCAACACCAAATTCGTGTTCATGAGCACATGCATGGTCTATGATACTGCATCCACGGACGGCGCAATATCAGAGACCCACCCCACAAAGGCAGCATCCCCATACGCGGGTGCCAAGCTCGCAGGAGAGAATATGGTACAGTCATATTACCATGCATACGGCTTGCCAACTGTAATTGTGCGCCCGTTCAATACATACGGGCCTTACCAGAAGTCAAGCGGGGAAGGCGGCGTGGTCTCCATATTTGTTCAGAGGGACCTAAGCGGTGACGATCTTAACATCTACGGGGACGGAACGCAGACCCGGGACCTGATGTATGTGGAGGACTGCGCAGAGTTTGTGGTGCAGGCGGCTTATTCTGATGCTGCCAATGGGGAGATAATGAATGCCGGGCTTGGCAAGGATATCACGGTAAATGACCTTGCTGCATTGATATGCAAAGATACGGGGCGGATACGGCATGTTGAGCATATCCATCCGCAGAGTGAGATTCCGAAACTTGTGTGTGATTATTCCAAAGCTAAACGGGTACTAGGGTGGGAGCCGAAAATATCCCTTGTTGAGGGGATCGAGAAATTCAGAAACTGGATGATTAATACGAGTAATCAGTGATGAACATGAATTTCATACCCTACGGCACACAGTGGATTGATGACAACGACATCAACGAGGTTGTCAAGGTCCTTAGAAGCGACTGGATCACAACAGGTCCTAAGATCAAGGAATTCGAGGACGCGCTGTGTTCCTATATTGGTTGCAGGCACTGTGTGGCTGTCAACAACGGGACAAGTGCGCTTGATATTGCGGTTCAGGCATTAGAGCTGCCGAAGGGAAGCGAGGTCATAACCACTCCTTTTACGTTCGTTGCGACATCCAATGCCATTATCTATAATGGTTTGAAACCTGTGTTTGCAGATATTTGCAGTGATACATTCAATATCGACCCAGAGGATATCAGGCGTAAGATCACAAAGGATACGAAAGCAATCATCTATGTGGATTATGCGGGGCAGCCGTGTGACATCAAAGCAATTCGTGAGATTGCGGATGAGTTCGACCTGTACCTTATTGAGGATGCATGCCATGCCATTGGGGCGGAATATGAAGGTAAAAAGGTTGGGAACTTTGCAAATCTTACGATATTCAGTTTCCATCCTGTGAAGCATATAACAACTGGGGAAGGTGGGGCTGTTGTTACGGATGATGAGGGACTATATGAGCGTCTGTCACTTCTGAGAAGTCATGGAATTGACAAGGATGCGCAAGACAGATACGGTCCGGATGCATCGTGGGCGTATGATATGAAGTATCTTGGCAGGAATTATAGGATAACTGATTTTCAGGCGGCGCTTGGGATATCGCAGTTGAAGAAACTGGATGGGTTCATTGATAAGCGGAATGAACTGGCATTGAGGTATCAGGAGCTTCTTGGGGATATTGATGGTGTCACACTGCCTGTGGTGAAGGGGGATGTAAGGCATGCCTGGCATTTGTTTACGATATTGCTGGATGAGTCGATTGACAGGGATGAGTTCTTCAAGTACATGCGCAGTGCCAATATTGGTGTGAATCTGCATTACATTCCTGTGTACAGGCATAGTTATTATGTGGATAATTTTGATTTTGATGCAGGGGCGTTCCCTGTGACCGAGGATGTGTTCAAGAGGATTATTACTTTGCCGCTTTTTCCAAGAATGAGTGAACATGAACTTACGTATATATGCAATAAAATGGTAAATTATCGAAGGTAGATAATTATGACAACAAATACATTTCAAGAAGAGACATGGAACGGTGATTTTGGCAAAAAATACACCGATAGAAATACATTTACTCCAGATGAAGTAGATGATCTGTACATTAAAAATTATGGGATTTCGAGAACACAATTAAACAGCGAATTTCTTGATAACTTGGAATTAAACCGAATTTTAGAAGTAGGATGTAATGTTGGTAATCAATTGCATGTATTAAAAACAAATGGATACTCTGACCTTTGGGGGATTGAATTACAGGATTATGCTGTTGAAGTTGCAAGAAAAAGAACTAGTGGGTTCAATATTGTAAAAGGAACTGCTTTTGACATTCCATTTAAAGATAATTTTTTTGATTTAGTATTCACATCAGGGGTTTTGATTCATATTTCGCCAGACAACATCGATAAAGTGTTAGATGAAATGTATAGATGTACAAATAAATATATTTGGGGATTTGAATATTATAATCCAGATGGATACCTTACGGTAACTTATAGGGGAAATGACAATTTATTATGGAAAACTAATTTTTCAAAGTTATTTTTAGATAGATTTTCTGATTTAAAATTAGTTCACACGAAGATTGTAAAATATACTAACAATGATAATTTGGATCTCATGTACTTATTGGAAAAGATATAATCTGAATTAATGCCTATGATATCTGATTTAAACATTGTAGCCATTATTCAAGCACGGATGGGATCGACACGATTGCCGGGAAAGGTGATGAAAAAGATTCTTGGCAAACCTGTGATACTATGGGATCTGGATAGGGTGTCCCTCTTAAAGTTGATCGATGAGATCGTTGTTGCGATTCCTTATGGAAAAGAAAATGATGTTATTGTTGATACAATAAAAGAGTACAACGATAAAATAGTAACTACAAGAGGCAGTGAAGATGATGTTCTGGACAGGTATTATCAGGCTGCTGTTAAGACAGATGCTGATGTGGTTGTCAGGATCACATCAGACTGTCCGCTCATTGATCCTGTTGTGATTGATAATGTCATTGAGCAATTTTTGGATAACGATTGTGATTATTGCTCGAATTCACTTATAAGGACATATCCGCGCGGGCTTGATACTGAGGTGTTCTTATTCAAAGCCCTTGAAAAGGCATGGAACGAAGCAAATAAGGATTATGAAAGGGAACATGTGACACCATACATCATTGAGAATCCAGATAAATTTAAGTTGCTTAATGTAGCAAATGATATTAATTTGAGTCATCTGAGGTGGACTCTGGACACAAAGGAAGACTTTGAGTTTATAAATGCAGTCTACAAAAGGATCTTCCCAAAAAAGCAGTTGTTCTTAATGGATGATATCCTTGAGTTACTGGACAAGGAACCGGAACTGATTGACATCAATAGTCACATAGAGCAAAAACAAGTACATGGGGGATAGAGTATTGAACTTAAAAATCGCTTTTATGGGGGGACAACATGCCGGATGTATCGGATTATTAAGCTTGCTGGCTGTTGATTGTGACATTATATCTACAGTTGCTTATGACAATAACGTTAAAATGTTAGCTGAAGAGTTAAAAATACCAACTTTTCCCTCTATACATGAAAAACAATTCCTTGATTCGGTCAAAGAAGTAGATTTGCTCTTTTCAGTACATGGAAGACAAATCGTTCCAAAAAAGATTCTTGATATGCCATCGTTGGGATGTGTAAATGTTCACCCTTGTCTGTATAAATATAAAGGCGCAAATCCAATCCAGCGAATGTTAGATGATAATAATTCAAAAGCCAGTGTTGGAATCCACTACATGGTGGAAGACATTGATGTAGGGGAACTAATCATCGAAGAGTTTATTAATACTACAGGCAGAACCGTTTTGGACGTGTATAATGAGCTATATCCTTATTATGCAAAAACAATTATAAAAGCAATTAAGATTATAAAATCCTCAATATGATGCCTCAAACAGCACTATAAAAAGATTATGTTATTATTTTAGGAGATAATGATGAAAATAAAAATTGGAAATAAAAGCATAGGCAACAACCATCCGGTTTTCATAATCGCAGAACTCTCCGCAAACCATCTTCAGAATTTTGACTTTGCAGTTGATACCATCAAAGCCATGAAAGAATCCGGTGCAGATGCTGTCAAACTTCAAACCTATACACCAGACACAATAACAATTGATTCAGATAATGAATATTTCCAGATAAATCAAGGAACATTATGGGATGGTAAAACACTTTACCAGCTCTATCAGGAAGCATACACCCCGTGGGAATGGCAGCCAAAACTCAAAGAAATCGCTGAAGAATTCGGACTGATATGTTTTTCATCTCCCTTTGACAGAGCATCCGTAGATTTCCTTGAAGAGATGAATGTTCCGGCCTACAAGGTCGCATCCTTTGAGATAACCGACATACCTCTCATTGAGTACATAGCATCAAAAGGAAAGCCCGTGGTCATCTCCACCGGAATAGCAACACTTGCAGACATAGAAGAAGCCGCACATGCCTGCAGAAGAATGGGTAATGATCAGATAGCACTTTTAAAATGCACTTCAGCATACCCTGCACCACTCGAAGAGAGCAATCTAAGAACCATCCCAAATTTGGCAGACACCTTCAACACAGTTGTTGGTCTGTCTGACCACACGTTGGGTATTTCAGCACCCATAGCGTCAGTGGCACTTGGTGCAAAGATAATAGAGAAACACTTCATACTTGATCGTAAAATGGGTGGACCAGATGCTGCATTTTCTATGGAAGCAGATGAATTCAGATCAATGGTCGAAGCGGTAAGAGAAGTGGAAAAAGCACTGGGTACTGTCAATTATGATCTGACAAAAAAAACCAAAAAAAGCCGGGAGTTTTCACGCTCCCTTTTTGCAGTGGAGGATATCAAAGCCGGAGAATCATTCACAGAAGAAAATGTCAGGTCCATAAGACCAGGGTTTGGGCTTCATCCAAGATATTTAGGGCAGATCATCGGTAAGAATGCCAGAACCGATATCAAAAAAGGCACTCCACTGGATTGGGCATTGATAGAATAAGGTTTCAGAGTACATAAGGATATACAAACATGAAATTTGGCTTAAAACTCTGGTCCATCAATACTGATCTAATCGACCAGGCTGTACATCTTATCGATGAGAAAGTCTTTGATTACATCGAACTAATGGTGATACCTGACAGCGAGATAAAGCCATTCTTGATAGACGTACCCTACATCATCCACATCCCGCATGAAAAGTTCGGAGTGAATATCGGCGACCCTGCAGCAAAGGAATACAGCCTGCAGAAGATCAACGAATCCATCACCTGGGCCGATCGGTTGAACGCCAAACACCTGATACTCCACGCAGGCCACGGTTCCGTGCAGCACGCCACAGACCTGCTGTGCGGGCTGTCAGACAGCCACCTCCTCATCGAGAACATGCCGAAGGTGGGGCTTGGTGGTGAGGCTATGATCGGGTATTCGCCCGCACAGATCGAAGAGCTGATCGAAGATATTGATATTGGGCTGTGTCTGGATCTGAATCACGCAGTAAAGGCGGCTGTGAGTCTGGGTGTGGATTATAGAGAATATGTGCAGGATTTTTTAGTGTTTGATCCGAAGATGTTTCATATTTCAGATGGAACGTTGGATAACGAAAAAGACGAGCATTTGAACATCGGTGAGGGGGATTACGACTTTGGGATTTTGATGAATTGTGTTAACAGGAGCGAGTTCAAGTACGTGACATTGGAAACACCAAGAACGAATTTAGATTCATTCGAGGACGATTTAAAAAATTTAGGTAAATTGACATCATGAGGTATCTCATAATAATTGGAAGTAACAGAGAAGATACTGGTAGTGAAAATTATGCCGTAGATAAATCCGGATTGTTCATAGGAAACTAAATATATGACAAATATGACACCGAAAGGCTTATTTTTCATCTCGGATTACAGGGATGTGACCTGCGAGTCAGGAAGAGATTCATCTTACTGGGTACTCAAGGGACTTGATAGGGATAGTAGATTCAATGTATATAGTACGGCAAATAGGGTTATGAATCGTAGCTGTTTTAAAAACATTGATTTTCTGACGCTTGGTTACAAAGGCAACATCCAAATCCAAAAGCCTGGGTATAATTATGCTATTTTTAAGGCATATAAGAAAGTCAGGGATGATGTGAAGATAATTCACCATTGCGAGATGTTTCAAGTTGGTAAAGGATATAACTTGATTCCCATGTTGTCAAATATTACCGATAAAACATTTATAATTGGTCCCGTAGAATTGCCTCACAAAGTGTTTGAAGATGATTTTTTAGTAGGCTCAACAGGCTTAAAAAGATCAATCAACAAATTTGTTTACATAAATCGAAACAATCTTGGAAGCATGTTTAATACCCTATTCAAAAAAACAATTGAGAATGCGAATGTGGTAATAATCCCAGACAGTGAGGTGAAAAGGAAACTTTCTCAATATATCGATAAAAACAAAATTGAACTGATCAATTACGGGGTGGATTTATCTATATACCGTGAATATCGATATGCTGCCGATGAAAATAATTATAATATACTATTTGCAGGCGGCGCTCTGGAACGAAAAGGTATAAAATACCTGCTGGAAGCTATTCCTCTGATTAAGAACCAGTTTCCAGAAGTTAAATTACATTTGAGAACCAACGGTTATAGAATCAACGAATATAAAAGATTATCGAAGGATCTTAACATCACTGAAAACATAGTTTTTCATTGGAAACTAGAACTGAATAAGTACCTTGAATTATTGTCAAATAGTCGATTGCTGTGTCTGCCCACGTTATCAGAAGGATATTCGTGGACAGTGCTGGATGCACTGTGTCTCGGGGTGCCCGTAGTGACGACAACTGAATGTAGGTGCAACGATCTGTTTGAGAATGGCGATATTGGAATTAGGGTTAAACCAGGAGATTCGGATGCGTTGTCTGATGCCATTTTAAAATTGTTCAACGATTTTAAGTTATGTAAAAAATTCAGTGAAAATGGACTTAAAAAAAGAGAAAAGTTTGATTATGAGAAAATAACACCGAGATATCTGGAGCTGTATGAAAAGTATATTTAATGTGATAACGAAGGGGCACTAAATGACACATATCTGTTTCATTGGCTCTGATATCTGCCCTCCGTGGAATGAAGGAAGGAAAGTAGTTTCCAGAAACATAATAGATTCGCTAAAAAAGTATACTGATTTAGACATTTCAGTTGTTTCTGATAGTGGGAATGATATAACAAAAACGGACGGAGTTGAATATGCTACTGCCACTGAACTCGCAAGGTATGCAAGGGGGATCGACCCCCCACTATATGCAGCTATGATTAAGCTGATCCGTTCCATCGATAAACAGAACAAAATAGATATTCTTCATCTACTCAATACAAATTTTCATGTCTTTTCACTTTATGGAAAAAAAACAGGGAAAAAAGTGATTGCCCAGTTTTTTGGTGATCCACATTTCAATGTACTGAAGCGGTTTCGTACACCAAAGATCGTTGATAGGTATATCACAACATCAATCAAGATAGATTGGTTCAGTGATCTGGGCGTGACAGACTTTCGGAGTGTGAACCCACCGATCAACACATATCTTTTTAGACCTAATGATAAGGTTGCGGCTCGAAAATATTTCGGTTTGCCAGAAGATAAATTTATACTTTTATACATAGGAAATTTACGAGAAGTAAGATTTTCGCCCGATTTTCTAAAAGACGTCGCATTTTTGAAAGAGTCAGAAAGTCTGCTGCTCGTATTTGCGAACTATCTCGACGATTACTGGCAGAACAATAATGCACTTAATAGCAGCAATATAATATTAAAAAAAGAAATCTTAAGCGAAGATCAGAAGGCACTGTTATATAATGCGGTTGATGCGTTTATATTGCCGTTTAGCAGGACGTTAACGTCGTATAAACATGTATTTGTTATCGATCCGCCAATCACCATGCTTGAAGCCATGTCCTGTGGCACCCCGGTCATTGTCCCGGATATCTTCTCAATCCCAAACATTATTAAAGATACCTACAATGGGTACATTACACCATTGGGAGATTTTAAGATGGTTAATGATACACTATATCATCTATCCGAAAAAGGCGACGAAGAGGTTAGTATGAATGCAAGAAAAACAATTTTAAATGATTTTTCATGCAAAACAATTGCTTTACAGATGGGACAGATGTATGGGGATATTTTAAATGGTTGATTTGATGTTGGACGATGATGAGCGTAAGATAGTAGATATCTTCAATCCGAATAATGAAGAATATCAGATTCCAGATGCCATTCCTGTAGATTTTATAATCAAGAATAAACTTTGTTTATCACTTTATATAAATCTTGGTACAGAACACGAGTCCAAATTCAGTTCGGACGAACTGGATCGTATCTGGAGAAAAGCAAGGTATATGGATTCTACAATTGATGAACTACATGTCATATCAAAGGCTTTTGAAGAGAATGGTATCGATTATCTGTATTTATTTAAAGCAATAGAATCACAATGTGATAGCACAGATGTTGACATTGTCATAGGGGATGGAGATTTCGAAAAAACGGGAAAGGTGCTTGAGCAATTGGGATATTTCGCACCCCTGTTCCCCTACGAAGATGAGCATTATGTGAAGTCAGAAGGTGGTAATGTGGTTCAGATGGATTTTGAGATCGAAAAAGAGACTATTCGTAGCCATTATCTATTTGATGAAAAGAAAGTGAAACTCCTGAGCAATCGGAGAAAGGTAAATGGTCTGTATGTGCCATCCATCGAAGACGATATAATTATATGTATAACACGTACCATCGATAAGAACGAGATACCAATAAAAACATTGCTTCATATCTCTAACTTATTGGAAAATTGTTCGGATGTCAATGCTGTGAAGAACCGTCTTAAAAAGGGGTGGTATACACCACTACTGCATTCAATATATATAATAAACATATTACACAAGAATTTATTTGGAACTGAAATAGAATCTCCATTTATACCAATCGCAAAAAAAGCACATGCTGAATCTAAAATGCTCACATCATTAACTAAATACGAAACAAAGAAATTGAGTTTCCCATTCGATTCGAAAATCTTTCTCTTATATTGGGATGTCTGCAAATTAATTAATAATATCCGGCATCACGACTTTAAAGCAATCGCTAAGAGTATCTCGGTCCACTTTCCACCGATAATCGATCGCATAAAACTGGTATCGTGTGCACGTAAGAGAAATCTTCTTGTTTCATTTTCTGGAATTGATGGCACCGGGAAGTCTACCAACTCAGAAAAACTGGTTAGGCGGTTCAAAGATATGAGGATTCCAAGCCAATTCGCAGAGTGTCTCTGGTCGCCAAAGATATCCTATCCGTTTATGGCTATTATTTATCTCCTGACCGGGTGGAGAAGGAAGGATTATCATAAAAGCAAAATACTACGGAAGACATGGAACTATGTTGTAATTTTTGATTTTTTTTTCATATATCTTTTCAGGATAAAAAGACATCTGATTATCGGCAAAACAGTTTTCGCAGACAAATATGCTTACGATTTACTAACAACCCTCATGTATAATGGTCTCTATAACAAAAAAGCGTCGAAAATCATGCTGAAATTACTCCCAAGACCTGATCTAGTATTTATATTTGATATTCCTGATGAGGTTTCGAATGAGCGAAAAGATGATACGATAGAATATGTCAAAAAATTCGGGTATGATCAAGACGTGGGTAAGTACCTTAAAGTTAGGCGAAATGGGTATATAAAAATTGCTAATTCGCTCAATGTTCCAATAATTAATTCGACGAGAGACTTCGATGAAATACACGAAGACATCTTTAATAAAATACTCAAAGAATACAAGAATAAAGGGTGAACAATAAAATGAAATATTTCCGAGCGTTTAGAGGTTTGATTCAGAAAACGAGAATATTCAGAAGATACATCCTGAATGTAAAGAAGTTTCCAGTAAAGCTTCCTGTGCTCATTTCAACCCTAACTGAAGCTCAAAACGATACAATCAATAACTATGGTACTGAATTCGCTATCAAAACTGAGAGTTACGACCTGAGCGAATATCACAGAGCATTGTACACAATGATAAGGATTTTAAAACCGGAAATAGTTATTGAAACGGGTGTTTTCGAAGGTCATAGCAGCCTCTCAATCCTATCAGCACTGAAAGAGAACACCAAAGGTTTTCTATACTCTATAGACTTGCCATCGCCAGATCTACCTTCGGGAAAAGTGCCAGGGTGGATTGTTCCTGAACATCTGAGAAAACGATGGGATTTGAGAGCTGGAAATAGCTCTGACTTGCTTCCGACTTTGCTTGAGGAAGTTAAGGACGTTGATATATTCCTGCACGATAGCGAGCATTCGTATGAAAATATGTACTGGGAGTACAAAACTGCATGGACACATCTCAGAAAAGGTGGTTTGCTCCTCAGTCACGATGTTAGCCAGAACGCTGCGTTCAAGGACTTTGCAAAGCATGTTTCAGAAGAGTATTATTACATGCTAAAAAACCTTGGCGGAATCAAGCGTACAAAATAATTCACAAGAACCTCCGTATCACCTTCCGCACCCAATCCGACTTTATCCCCACCCTCTGATCCACAGCGCGCATCACAACCAAATCCTCTTCATCGAACCCTTTCATCAACAGAAGCAGGGCAAAATAGAGCAAACCAAAGACAAAGAGCATCACAACCAGAGAAATCACAGAAACCCCGATCACATACTGCACCACCACATATACCACAGCCACCGCCGCAATCGATGCAAACAACGGTTTCACATAACTCCATCTGAATGGCTGCACCCTCCCAATTTTGTATGCGAAGACCAGATGAAGGATAGTCGTAAGCGCAAGTGAGAACCCGGTTGCAATAGCAGCGCCGTTTATCCCGTACATCGGTATCAGAAAAAAGTTCAAAAGAACATTGACAGATGCTCCGAAAAGACTGCACCACATAATTATCTTTGTCCTGCCATACGCGGTGATGACCAATGATGCTGGTCCAACCATGGCAGTGATGAGAACCCCAAACGCTAGGATACCAAGTGCATTCGAACCGGAGACATACGCATCTCCGAAGAGTATTATGAGGATCCGCTCAGAGAATAGAACCATCAACAAGAACCCAGGGAACACAAGAGAGAAAATCCATCTTGTCACGCTTGAATACGTCCGTCTCAAATCATCGATCCGGTTCTTCGCGTATAACCCAACAATAACCGGGCCAAAAATTTGTCCGATCGGGCTGAGCACCACACTCAGCAACTTCGATGTCGGCAGTGCTGCATTGTATACCCCAACTTCAAAGGATGTGCAGAAATATCCAAGCATGAATGTGTCGGTCCAGCCTGTGACCATGCTCAATATGCCAACAAAGATCAATGGAAAGGAGAAGTAAAAAAGTTCTTTATCCATAGAAATCGATTTCACCGCACCACTAAAAATTGGAAATACTTTTTTTTCAAGAAAGTAGAATGATAATACTGACATCCCGACAACTGCGAGAATCCATCCAACAGCGGCCCCGATAACGCCATATCCTGCTACTAGAAAACAAACGATTGCAATCAATTTAAACGAGTCTTTGAACATGTAAACGGTATAAACATGATATTTTATCTGCTGGAAAGCGATGGGCACAGAATTAAAAACTGTTGTCAATGTCCAGAACGGAATACCAACAGCGAAGATCATTAAAATCGTTGTTAGATTAGTTTCATGAAAAACATGGATAGATATCCAATCCGCACCAAAAAATACCACGCCCATGAAGAGTAAACTCATAGGAACCGTTATCTTCAACGCCGATATGACAGTCCCCTTTATTCGCCCCTCATCACCTTTCCCCCTATAATATGCAACATATCTCTGCACGCCCGAGTTTAGCCCCATCAACGAAAGTACGGTCGCGATCATCATCACCGCGAACCCAAGCGAGATCAGACCATAATCCTCAGGACCGAGATACCGTGCGATGACCATCCTTGAAAGATAACCAACTCCAGTGCCAAACATAGCACCGACAAATCCAATCCCGGATCCTTTAGCTATTGTTCTAAGCGATTCATTCAGATGGTCGTTACCCATAATCTGGCATCCTTTTTATCGAATAAATAAAAAAATAGAAATATTCTATTCGCGTATTTACACAAGTCAAACGTTGCGACGGCACACCCAACCGCAGCAGAGCTGCGGGGCATGATGTGCCGTCGCTTTGTAGTTTTGTTTTCATTTAAAATCCAAAAGTTTCATTTGCTTGCAACTTTCCTTTTCTTCTTTAGTACCTTGCGTCTCAACATACCTCTTTATGATATCAGTTGTAACTCCATCTCCATCTGTACCTATTGCATCAAACTCAAACCAATATCTTTCCCCAATCTCAAAACATATTTCTTTGAAAAATTCAACTCTATCTTTATCGAATAATATTTTTTTCCTATATTTTATGCAAAAAACCATATGGTATCGAATTTGATAAACACAGTGGCATGCATGTTTTAGCTAAGTCATGTACATTAATATGTACTCTGGTTAAAAGTTATTACTCGGTTTGTCCCAACCGCAGCAGAGCTGCGGGGTATAACGAATCAGATAAAAACCTAAAAGCTACTTCGGAGTTCATCAATTATTTATCCGCCCCATCCTATACCACTTAACTATTTCCTCTAACCCATCTTCTATATTTCGCTGAACACTTGAGATCGCTGCCAGATGGAAAATGAAATCCAAATCTCCATGAATATACTTAAATAGTTCTAAATCTATAATACTTCCATCTATAAACTCCACATCAAGATCTTCAATATTTTCAACCCGGCCAGTGGATAGATTATCTAATATGGCCACATCGTGTTTTTTTAAGAGTTCCTCTGCCAGATTAGAACCTATGAAACCGCACCCACCAGTAATAAGTGCCTTCATAACAAAATCACTCTTTTTTCCTGTACCATTCTACAAAATTCTCGATACCTTCCTGGATTTTAACTTTCGGTTCCCACCCAAGTTTTTCTATTTTATCCGTCTCTGCAAGAGTATCAGCAACATCTCCTTTCTGCTTCTCGATATACCTGACAATAGCTTTCTTTCCGGTCAATTTCTCTATTGTTTCAATCAACTCATTTACACTGATTCTCGTCCCTCCACCAACATTGAATACCTCTCCCTGTACATCACTCAGTGCGGACAAAAGGTTTGCTTCGACCACATCATCAATATATGTAAAATCTCTTGTCTGGGTTCCATCACCGAAAATGGTTATTTCTTCATCGTTTTGGATTGCCTTTACAAAGAGATGTATAGCCATATCAGGTCTCTGTCTCGGGCCATACACCGTAAAATATCTCAAGGAAACCGTCGGTACCCCATGATTTTTATAGTAAAGATAGCATAGATTTTCCGCTGCCAGTTTTGTTACACCATAAGGAGATACAGGCTTTAGCAATGAGTTTTCCCTCATTGGGAGTTCAACATCCCCATACACCGAAGATGACGAAGCATATACAAATTTCTTTATTTGCTTATCTTTATAGTATTCTAACAACCATTGTGTTGACAGAATATTATCCCTTGTATATATTTCGAAGTCTCGCCCCCAACTTTTCCTCACCCCTGCCTGTGCA
>Ga0255423_10065_pt1 | contig 18930 bp, 16 predicted proteins | sample ANMaggSeSYBR02H3_FD_182659 | JGI IMG/M metagenome (GOLD analysis project Ga0255423, IMG submission 182659) | Sediment cell enrichment communities from methane seep in Santa Monica Basin, California, United Staets - ANME aggregate JGI... | ecosystem: Environmental > Aquatic > Marine > Cold seeps >...
GTTATGCAATGGATGACAGAACAAGCAGGATATAAAATGAGTACAACTGTTTTGAAAGATGAATTAATAGATATCCAGGAAGTTGTAATGGTTTACAGCCCTACAGATGCAGAACGTAAAATTACCGAAAGAAGTGCTGTTCAAAAAAAGCTTTGGAAAATCTTTGAATTGGAAAAAATAGAAAAGCAGTTGTCACTACACAAATAACATCGTAATTTACTTTGTTGTCAGTTAGTTATGAGTAGGAAAATAGCCCATGTGGAAGATTCAGGTTTGTCTTTTCCCCTGGTAAAAATATCAGGGGCTGACTCAAGCAACTGCTTCTTCCATCTACCTATTTGATTGCTGTGAACCCCATATTCTGAAGCCAATTCAGACATTGTTTTCTGACCCTTTATTGCATCAAGGGCAATTCTTGCCTTCAATTCCTTGCTGTGTTTTTTTCTGCTCATTTTGTGCCTCCCTTTTTTCTTGGAAACACACCTTAACACACTGTCTCATTTTTGGGGTCCACTATAATAATGCCTTTACGAGAAAGAGTCAGCAGTACTACCTGCATTTTTTGTTGAACGGATAAAATTTGTTGATTTTTATGGTTGGATGCATTTTTAGGAAGGACAGCCAACTTGTTTTCCCACATACTTTCACTTTTTGAAAGTATGTGGTATTTTATAGAATATGCATACAATAACGAATAAGATCATTGAGCAGGGGCTTACCAACAGAGCCATCAGAGTTTCTCAATTGAAACGGCTGGTGAAGGGAAGTGCACAGCGCCGTTATAGCTTGGTTAACCGTGCTATAAAAACTGGAGAATTGCTTCGATTTCAACGTGGTTTGTATATGCTCAATGAGCGCTTTCGCGACTATCCGTGCCACCCATTTGCCTTGGCCCAGGCCCTTGCTCCTGGCAGCTATGTTTCGTTTGAGACAGCATTAGCATACCACGGGTGGATTCCCGAAGCGGTTTTTACAACGGCAAGTGTGGTGCCCGGTCGAAAATCCCGACAATTTGAACATGAAAAAATGGGGATTTTAAGTTTTCACACTCTGGCAATTCACCGGAAATATTTCCTGGAACTGGTGAACAGATATCAGATAAATGGTCAGACCATGCTGGTAGCAAAACCATGCAGGGCATTAATGGATCTGGTCTGTTTGAGAAAACTCTCCTGGGAAGGAATGGACTGGCTTTTGGAAGGACTGCGAATCGATACGGAATCATTAGCAGCCATTACCGGTAATGATATTAAAATACTGGAACTGGTTTACAAACATAAGCGAGTAAAATCGTATCTATCTTCTCTCAGCGGGGAGTTAACCCTTGATTGACCTTATTCAAAAAAAATTTGCATCCTATGGGGCGGCAAATCAGATGGAAGAAGAGCATGCCATTAAAGAAATTCTTCAGGATATTGCCTTGTATGGTTTGTGGCGCGCCGATTTTTTTGAAGTGGCGGGATTCCAAGGAGGTACCAGTCTGCGGATTTTATATAGAATGACAAGATTTTCCGAAGATCTTGATTTTATATTGAAAGTACCTGATCCTGAATTTGCCTGGCCTGTTTATCTTCAGGGTATGCTTGATTGTTTTGAGGAATTTGGATTAAAGTCAGAGGTATTGAACAAAAGTAGAATGGATCAACGGGTAAAGAAAGCCCTGATCAAAGATAACTCAATCTGCAATCAGCTCAATCTGTCATTTTTCAGAGACAACCCGAGACAGACACAAAAAATCAAATTAGAGATTGACGTAGACCCTCCGGCCGGTTCCGGTTTTGAATATAGTTACCTGGATTTTCCTCTGGATTTCGAAGTCTGTCATCAGGATTTGAGCAGTAATTTCTCATTAAAAATTCATGCACTGCTTTGCAGGCAGTATCTGAAAGGCAGGGACTGGTATGATTTTAGCTGGTATATAAAGCAAAGTGTCCAAGTCAACCTCCCACATTTGCACGCGGCCTTGTTTCAGTGGGGACCATGGGCAAACCAGAAAATAGATCTAAATATAAAATGGCTGAAACATGAGTTGACCCGAAAAGCAGCCCGTATAGACTGGCAGACTGCAGCAACTGATGTTCAACGATTTCTCAGACCGTCGGAGCAGCATAGCCTGAGCTTGTGGAGTGAAAAATTTTTTGTGCACAAAATAGAAAAACTCAATTCTGAACAGGGAAGAAAATAAATACTGACACATGAAAAGGTTGAAGTTCCACTGCATCTTTTGGATTCGGAGAATAACCACTGACCGCCCTCCTAAATTATCTGTTCAGATTGAAATCTCTGACATTTTTTATTTCCTATTTGATATTAAGGGTTCACTCGTAAAATAGTCAAGTAGTTGAATGGTTGAATGGTTGACTCGTGAAATAGTTAATTGGTTGAATGGATAATTACAAATGGAATAAGAATGATGGCAGTACAGTAATAAACCAATTGTTAGAGAAATATTCATTGGAGGGAATAGCTATGCCGTATACCATGGAACAATTTCAAAAAGATTATATCAAGGCTCATATAGGAGCGCTTGATCCCGAAGAGGTGCTTTCAAAGTTCAAGGCAGAAGATAGGTTGAAAGGGTTGAAGGCAGAAGATAGGTTGAAAGGGTTGAAGGCAGAAGATAGGTTGAAAGGGTTGAAGGCAGAGGATATTGAGTTTTATTTAGAGAAACTTAAGAAGAGGAGGAGTTAGACGTGGAGTGCGGGACGTTATAAATAAGTAAAGAATCCACCCTCAGAGGGGGTAGGCATTGAGTTAAGCCCAGAAGGCATTGGTTTACTGGCTACGAGCAGACTGACTGCTCATAGCACCTTGAGCCACTTATGAAATTTCCCAAACTCTTTATTCCACTTTGGCATGTAGCATCGTAGCCAAAAAGCTATTGATCGAAGTTGCCCATGTTGAAGCTGGATTAAGAAGCTTTGACTTGACGGCTACCAATTTAAGGCGGGACAGTCTGTAGAGCCAAAATGGCGGAAAGTGTTCTGTTTGACTTTACGTCATTTTATAGGTATATATGGGTATACTTGTGGGTATTTAGTGACTGAACGAAAACCACGTTCAGGCACGGTTTTGAGTTTTTGCTTTTGAGTTTTGAGTTAAAAAAATGCAACATCAGTGAGTTGGGAATCTCTAAACAAAATTAAAAAACCATATTTCGGGGTTTTCGTTCAGGCGCTATTTAATAAGGTGATCTCATGAAGGAACCGGTTATAAATATTACAAAGGATATTTTACGCCTGGTTGCCGAAATTGATGAATTTAAAGGGGAATGGAAAGCGCTGGAAAACCTGGCTCCTGATCGGCTGAAAGCATTAAAAAAAAATTGCAACAATCGAATCAGTCGGATCGTCAACTCGGATTGAAGGCGTCAGATTGACGGATCGGGAAGTGGAACAGCTTCTTTCCGGTCTTGATACCAGATTTTTCCGATCACGCGATGAAGAAGAGGTGGCTGGCTATGCCGAGGCGATGAAGCTGGTATTTGCGTCATTTCAGGAGATACTGATTACAGAAAATTATATCAAGCAGTTGCACAGCATTTTGCTGAAATACAGTTTAAAGGATGTCCGCCACCGGGGAGAATACAAAAAGCTCCCAAACCATGTCGAAGCCTTTGATCACAACGGAAAGAGTTTAGGCATTATTTTTGAAACAGCATCGCCATTTGAAACACCGATGAAAATGGATACCTTGCTGAAATGGACTAATCATAACCTGGAAGCAAAGGAACTGCATCCACTATTGACTATAGCTATTTTCATTGTTCGTTTTCTGGCAATCCATACTTTTCAAGACGGCAACGGCAGGCTTTCCAGGATATTGACAACGCTGCTTTTGTCACAAAACGGGTATTCATATATTCCGTACAGTTCGCTGGAAAGTATTGTCGAACAGAATAAAGACAACTATTATCTGGCCTTGAGAAAGGCTCAACGCACGCTTGATACTGATGATTCAGGGCTGGAGATCTGGATTTTGTTTTTTTTAAACTGCCTAAAAAAACAAAAAGATAATTTAGTTCAAAAGATTGAGCGGGAACATAAGATGATAAAGTTCCCGGCGCTTTCAAACCAAATATTGGAAATAATCAAAAAACATGGTCAAGCAACGATATCCAATATTCAGTCAATTACAAATGCTAATAGAAATACGATAAAGATTAGATTGCGCGAACTCGTTGCCGACAAGTATCTAATTAAAAATGGAAGGGGAAAGGGTACATGGTATACGATCGGCAGTCGGCTTGACGTTTGGAGTTGAAAAAGGAAACCTTGTTATGAAAGTATTTTTAATCGCTGGAGCGCGTCCTAATTTCATGAAGATTGCGCCGGTATATCGAGAGGCTCTTAAGCAAGATCAAGTGGAATGTAAGATCGTTCATACGGGCCAGCATTACGATTATGAGATGTCAGAGGCCTTTTTTGAAGACCTGGAAATTCCAAAACCTGCCTTTTTTCTTAATGCTGGTCCCGGATCTCACGCACACCAGACCGCCAGGATAATGGTAGAATTTGAGAAGCTGTGCGAGGAAGAAAAACCTGATTTGGTCATTGTAGTTGGTGACGTTAACTCCACTTTGGCTTGTAGTATTGTTGCCAAAAAGTTATTGATCAAGGTCGCCCATGTAGAGGCAGGACTAAGGAGCTTTGACTTGACAATGCCGGAAGAGATTAATCGGATGGTGACTGATGCGATTTCTGACTATTTCTTCGTAACCGAAGAAAGTGCTGTTACGAATCTATTGAAAGAAGGAAAACCATCTGACACCATCCACTTTGTCGGTCATGTGATGATAGACAACCTGCTCTATCAGATACAACAATTAAAAACGTATGACTGCACCCGGTTTTCTACTTATAGTCTTAAGGGAAATGCAAACGGTTATATCTTCCTTACCCTTCATCGCCCGTCCAATGTCGATTCAAAAGAAACCTTTGAGGGCATTGCTAAAGCATTAAATTACATCGCCGAGGAAAAGCCGATATTCTTCCCGGTGCATCCAAGGACCAAAAAAATGATGGAACAATTTGATATAAAGTTATCCGACAAGATTGAACTTCTGCCGCCTTTGGGCTTCAAGGAATCTTTGTTCCTGTGGAAAGATGCAGCGCTTGTGATGACCGATAGCGGGGGCTTGCAGGAAGAAACCACGGCTATGGGCGTGCCGTGTATTACTTTGCGTGAGAATACTGAAAGGCCGATTACTATTGATATGGGGACAAATATGCTGGCTGGCAACAAAACGGAATCAATCCTTGATGCGTACAGGAAAACCGTTGAAAAGAAAAGCCACAATTTCTCAGTCCCTCCTAAATGGGATGGCCGAGCGGCTGAGAGGATATGGAAAATTATTTTGAATTCCAGTGTTCGTTAAATGGTCGATTTGACGTTAAGTGGATTCGAGATTGGGGATTGGTTAATTTGGGAAACAGAGATTTGGTCCCTGGTTGACCCGCTCTTTGAATCAGAAATAAGTTGTAAAGAAAAGCTCTTGCCGTCTCCTCATGTAGGAATTCAATTGGGTGCGGCTCTTTTACAACGACATCTTTTATCGAAATATTAACAACTTATAATTTCAAGACCGCCGGAAATTCGAACATATCAGAGACCTATTTCACTGCTGATCGGAAAAACGGGTACTTATCCTGGTTTTTTCGGCAACAGCATGGTAGCGCTAAAACAGAAAGTCATTTGATATCAAGAGGTTGGGCTGTGCTGCAAAAGAGCCGCACCCAATTCAATTTCCATTTTTAGACAGAAATGTCTACGCTGGGCTGTAAGCATATAAGAAGGGTGGCTGATTGGTTGATTTGATGTTTAGTGGATTTGGGATTGGGGAATCGATAATTTGAGATTCGATGATTGGAAATTAGACAACTCGGCCACCAACGCGTAGGCGGAAATCCAGGAAAATCAAGGGATTATGGATTCCTGCTTCCGCAGGAATGGCAGAACTTTGGACTGTATAGATAAAAGAAGTACTTTGGGAAGTATTGGCTGGTCAGTTCATTGACGATAACATAATGATGGCATAACAGAAAAAATGTTGTACATCATTCATAGAAGCGATTTACGTGCAAAATTCAGGTAAAAGGTTGCTTAAGATGCCGTTGCAAAATCAGAAAAAAGCCAGTACTCCTTCTCCTGATAATAGCAGGTTTTCATTGATGAATTTAGGTATCGTATGCCCCATGGCAAACGAGCGTGATACAGCCGAATGCTTCATTAAAGAAGTGTTGGAGAACTGTTGGAGCTTTGAATTTAGTACTTTGAAATTCTTTGTCATCCTGGATAACGCCAGTAAAGATGGAACAGAAGATTGACTATATGCGTCTTGCTCATGAATGTGGACTTAGGATTGGACAAAAGGGGGTGTTTTGCAAAGGTTTCTAATTATAGCGAATTCCAAATTGGATAAATATCTTCAGAACAGTGGAGAAAATTGAAATGCTACCTACGTGGCCCAGGATAAGTGCTTTCGCTGGAATTATAATAGCTATTTTCATGATATTAGTCAGTATTTATTTCACTCCTCATTTTATCGAAAGCCATATAAGTCCTGATGGCATTATAGAAAAATCAGAAACTATTCTAATTATTAATGGGTGTCGACTATTAACGGCCATAATAGGGATATTGACACTCTTACTCAGCATAATTAGGCCCAATTTCTTTTATTCCGTTACCAATGTGCTTGCACAGCGTTCATTGAAGGAAAGAACAGAACAAATAACACTGGGAAAAAGCCATTTTTCCAATAAAATTATATCATTACTATGTTGCATCATCATATTAGGTTCTCTTCTAAGATTCTATGGTCTTGACAATCAATCTCTTTGGAATGATGAACTTGCGAGTCAATTTAAAAGCAATCAAACAAATCTATCAGAAGTTATTAATATAGGCGTACGACATGATGTTCATCCTCCTGGCTATCATATATTGCTCTACTTCGTTGAAAAATACATAGGGGACTCTGAATCAGTTTTGAGGCTTCCTTCAGCAATCAGTGGTGCTCTCTCAATCTTTATCATTTTTCTACTAGGAGTTCGTCTTTATTCATACAAAGAGGGACTTATAGCTTCGATGTTAATAGCTGTTTCATGGTGCCCTATTTTTTATAGCCAGGAAGCACGCTCTTACTCTCTGTTGCTTTTGTTTTCATTGTTAGCAACTTACTTTTGGATAGTACTTATAAAAGCATTAGATGAAGAATCAAAATTATCTTGTTATTCGACAGTAGGTTATATCATATTTTCTATTATATTATGCTACCTCCATTATTTTGGGCTTTATTTGATAGGGTTGCAGGGTCTTGCCACATTATTATTTTTCATTCTCAAGCGGAAAAAACTGATTCCAATCATTTTGGTATATTTTATAATAGTAATTTTCTACGTACCTTGGCTGCCAATTTTTTGGGAGCACCTACATAAAGCAACTATACACATTACACAACCAACAACTGTGACTTTTATACACTACCTTAAGTTCTTGTTTAACAGATCATTCGTTCTAGTTTCGATAGTATTGATCCTGTTTTTTCTTCTATTCTATGTTAATCTTATTATATTTATTAAACTTAGAAAATATAGAACTACAAGGGCCTTAGTTTTATCTGCAGATTTATTTCTTCTGTTATGGCTTGTTATTCCTTTTGCTGGAGTTTTTATAGAATCTATATTGTCAGTTTCTGTATTTACAACAAGAAATCTAATTATTTCTCTTCCCGCAGCTTATCTTCTGCTCTCGCGATCTATTACGCAATTTCATTTTAGTTCAAGGAAACTGGCTACTGTAAGCATAGTAATCGCTTGCTTTTTATTGTTTCATCTCATATATGTTATGAATTACTATTCAAAAGCTCATAAAGGACAATTCCGAGAAGCTGTTAGTTATATTGTTAAAAAGGATCGGGTATACAAAGACTCTTTAATTGTTGGATGGGCCTGGAACAAGTCTTTTTTTGACTATTACTTTCAAAGAAACTGCTCTAACAGAAGAGTTGACATTTTAGCTGGCCGGGAAAATGACATCTCACTACTTGCCAATGCAATAAGACTAAAAAGCCCGAAATATATTTGGTATGTATCCGGGCATCGTGTTCCTGACATTGGATTCATCAATTTCTTGAATAAAGAATTAGCGTTGGTTGTACAAAAACAGTTTGTTGGCGCAAAGGTTTGGCTTTTTAAAAATAAAGTTTTTTACGAAGATATTTAACCATTCAACTAATCAAACAATCTACAAATTTAATTTATCAACCAATCAAACTAAGTTTGACAAATGATTTTCTTTTTAACTCTTTTCATATCCATGTTCATAACAATCGTTCTGGTCCCTATCTTTAAGGATCTGGCGGTCAGGGTGCAACGCTATGGACGTTCCGAACGATAGGAAGGTTCTCACTCTTATCCTATGCCAAACAAAGGACGGACGGGGCCCTGGTACGACTGATTACCCCTATGTCAAAATCCGAGGAATTTGGCCAAGCCGATGCAAGGCTGCAGGCGTTTGTCCGACTCATTGTCCCGGTCTTGGCGGAATATATATACCGGGGGATAATATTTAGGAATGCTGGAATGCAGGGATTTAGGAATTGGATGAATGGATGGACAAAATGTTTAAATAATCCGGAGGAACAGCCATGGTTAAAGTAGCAGTTGTTGGATCAGGCTATTGGGGTAAAAATCTAGTTCGCAATTTTCACACCTTGGGTGCCCTCGGCGCGATTTGTGACAAGGATCCACGAGTGCTTGCCAAGTTTAAGGACATGTACAAAGGTATTTCCGTTTGCCGAGATTTTGATAACCTGCTGGATGGTTCTGTCCCTAAGGTTGAAGCGATGGTCATCGCTACCCCTGCAGAACACCATTATATTTTGGCGAAAAAAGGCATTCTTGCAGGAAAGCACGTCTTCGTGGAGAAACCGCTTTCTTTGACCGAAGAGGAAGGGCAGGATCTGGTCGAACTGGCAGAACAAAATCAAGTGATCCTGATGGTGGGCCATATCCTTCAATATCACTCCGCAGTCATCAAGCTCAAAGAACTTGTTGTCTCCGGAGAACTGGGGAAAATCCAATATCTCTATTCCAACCGTCTTAACATCGGCAAGATCAGGGCAGAGGAAAACATCCTCTGGAGCTTTGCGCCTCATGACATCTCGGTGATCCTCATGCTACTGGGAGAGATGCCTGAAACCGTCTATGCCACAGGGGGCAGTTACTTGCAGCAGCAGATTCCGGATACCACCCTAACCACGCTGGATTTTCCCGGCGGAGTCAATGCCCACATCTTTGTCTCCTGGCTTCATCCCTTCAAGGAACAGAAACTCGTAGTGGTTGGTGACAAAAAGATGGCGGTTTTTGATGATGTGAGCAGAGAAAAACTCTTCCTTTACCCCCATAAGATCGAATGGATAAATAGAATCCCTAAAGCCTGCAAGGCAGAAACCGAGATAGTACCCGTTCAGATGGAAGAACCTTTAAGGGCCGAATGCAAACACTTCCTTGAATGTATTGAGAATAACCACCTACCCAAAACCGATGGCTATGAGGGTCTAAGAGTTCTCCAGGTACTCCAGGCCTCCCAGGAATCCCTAAACCAAAATGGTGCAACCATTTGGTTAGGTCAAAGCTCAAAGCTGAAAGCTGAAAGGAAACCGCGAAAACCCTTGAGCGTTGAGCCTTCAGCCTTGAGCTATTTTGTCCACGAATCCTCATATATTGATGATGACGTCGAGGTTGGTGCCGGTACAAGAATTTGGCATTTTTCCCGTATCCTGACCGGATCTCGTGTAGGGCAAAACTGCACTATTGGCCAAAACGTGGTTATCGGTCCGGATGCTGTCGTTGGCAACGGTTGCAAAATCCAAAACAATGTTTCTGTTTACAAAGGCGTGACACTGGAAGATGAGGTTTTTTGCGGCCCATCCGTAGTCTTCACCAATGTCTACAATCCTCGAGCCAATATCCGACGGATGGACGAACTACGTTCCACACTCGTAAAAAAAGGTGCTACCCTGGGAGCTAATTGTACCATTGTCTGCGGTCGTACAATCGGTGGCTATGCTTTCATAGGGGCTGGGGCGGTGGTGACCAATGACGTACCAGATTATGCCTTAATGCTCGGGAGTCCTGCCCGTATATTAGGCTATATGTGTGAATGCGGAATCAAACTTAACTTTAATAACAATAGGGCTCAATGCAAGACATGCGAAAAAAGCTATAAAAAGGAGGGCAATATAGTCTTTCCCGCGAATTAACCGGCAGATTTGATCTACCAACCAATGTAATTTGCTCGACCAACCTAACAAACTCAATGAACTCAACAGACTCAACACCAGTGAAACTAATTAGTATTGTCGGGGCTCGCCCACAGTTCATCAAGACTGCGCCGGTAAGTCGGGCCATTGAGCAGTATAATCTCAATAATCATTGCCCTCAGATTACTGAAATCCTTGTGCATACAGGCCAACATTATGATTATAAGATGAGCCAGGTTTTTTTCGACCAACTGGAGATCCTTTCTCCACGCTATAATCTGGGTGTTGGATCTGGAAATCATGGCCAAATGACGGGTGCCATGCTGGCTAAGATCGAAATTGTATTGCTGAAAGAACGACCCGATTGGGTGCTGGTTTACGGAGATACGAACTCAACCGTTGCAGGAGCCTTGGCGGCAGTCAAACTCCATATCCCTGTTGCGCATGTGGAGGCCGGCCTGAGAAGCTTTAATCGACGTATGCCCGAGGAAATCAACAGAGTGCTAACTGACCATATTTCTAGCATCCTCTTTTGTCCTACTGACACCGCAGTGAAGAACCTTATAAAAGAAGGTTTCACCAATATCGTAAATGATGGAAAATACCTCAACCGAGATTTGTTTGAAAATAGACCTTCAGCTTTCAGCTTTCAGCTTTCACCCTTGGTTGTCAACGTGGGTGACGTAATGTACGATGCTTTTCTGGCAAATAAGAACCTGGCAGACCAGAAATCCGGTATTCTTTCAGATCTGGAGTTGAAATCCAAGAGCTATTGTTTAGCTACGGTTCACAGGCAAGAAAATACGGAAGATCCACGGAGGCTATTAAATATATTCACTGCCTTTGAAGAACTCTCAAGCGCCGATTGTCCCTTCATAATATTACTTCATCCGAGGACAAAAAAGGCTCTTCAACGACACAAAGGCAAAGTTCGGCTCAGCCCTTACGTTCGACTACTTTCACCCGCAAGTTATTTGGATATGATCGCTTTGGAAGTTCACGCAAGAGTTATTCTGACTGATTCCGGTGGCGTACAAAAAGAGGCATACTTTGCCAGGGTGCCATGCGTCACGTTAAGAGATGAGACAGAATGGATAGAGACGATAGAGGCTGGGTGGAATCATTTAGGCGGAGCTGACTGCCGGCAAATCTCGGATGCTTTCGAAAAAGCAATAAATTTCTTTCCATTAGAACAACTCGGGCTTTATGGAGACGGCAAAGCCAGTCACCTTCTTTTGCGTAACTTGATTTCCAGCTCATTCCAAAGCGACTCGGTGCGTTAGTAAGTTTCCGACGTAAGGAACGGGGACGAAATAACTTCCCCAAGTAGGCGCATAGATTTGGGTCAGATTTGTTCGATCTTAAATCACAAAAGTTGATAGAATAGCAGGCTATTTTGATATTTTTGGGATTTAAGATCGGGCAAAGATGGCTTGAAGCTGTGATGCATAGTTGGGGAAGTTATTTCGTCCCCGTTCCTTACTGAGAAGTTCCCGTTGCCAAGCAAGAAATGTCCCTGAATCAGAAAGGTCTTCAAATCCTTGCAAAATATCTTGGTGATGTTGAAGCAGAGAGGTTTATTGCCTTGATTCAAAGAGAACCTTTTGATTATACAAAGTGGCGTCAAGGCATGGATGAAGACTTATCCATAGAAAAAATCAGCAAGAAAGCAATGGCTTTAAGAATGAAAGACACCGAACAATAGCATGCACCTTAACGCCCAAAGCAGGCACGATTTACGGCGGAGTCAAACAGGGCTGTGGCATTCTCGTGCCTGATTGCAGAATTGTTGGACTTAAACCCTGAGTAGGTATTGTGTGGCCGTCGGGAAATATAAAAAGACGGTTGCGGCTCGCAGTTTGCTCTGTTTGTGGGCAACGAGCAGTTGGGAATAAGTCAAAGCGAATTAGGGCAAAAGCTGAAGATTTCGCAACCCGCAGTCAGTTTATCGGTTAAACGCTTAAGAGCAATTCGTTATACGCTGCAATTACTCGTTAAAAGCTTAACCGTAACTTATAAACTAATGTACGTCCCGAAAGCCAAGTGATTTGTGTACGCCCGGCATGGGCGTGAACTTATGAGGTGAAAGTCCTCTATACGTGAATCCTGTTAATATTTAATATATTAGCAAAAGTATTAGCCGAAGGCAAGGGCGGAATCGTGAGGTTCTGTCTGAAAGTTCACCTCCTTATCAGGGGAGGACTGTCCGGCATGAGGTCAGGATACTGACAGCGTCTGATGCGGCAACGTATCGGGTGATCGGGCAGAAGTCAGCAGAGATCATATTAGGTGCAGGTGAAACGAGCCGCACAAGAGTGCGGAGGACTCCCCCGCCGAAGGACTGAACACAGAGCAGGAAAGGAGCCTCAATGAGTTCTCATGACATGAAGAATCCGACCGGAGGAGTGAGCATGGGGCACGTCATTGAACCGCCCGACCACAATAGTAACCTTTTGAACTTTGGGTTAACATTCATTATCCAGTTACGGGCCGATAAGCTTTGTGAAACGCCCGGTGCGGACCCGTAAGCCGTGGTGTTGTGGGTAGAGAAACTCCCCCTTACCCGATTAGGCATTATCTTTGCGTTTTTTTGAAAAGCCTTTTCGCACCTTGAAATAGCCCTATTAACAGGACGATCAATCCTCCCGCTATAGCGCCACCGGTACCTTTACTAACAACCCTATCCCAATCTATTCCGGGCTACCAACATAAGGCGGGACAGTCTGTAAATTCAATTAGTTAGCAACTCCTCAGATTTTGCTTGATTGTTGAATTGCCATAGAGCCAAAATAGCGAAAAAGTGTCCCGCTTTAAGTTGCTAGCCCTTTGAGTGTAACCAGTTTGCCGATAGCGCGGGGAGGAACCGTATAGCTGTTAGCGTCGAATTTGACAGCAAAATCCTTGTAAACTGTAAGCGAACATACTTGCCTGCAATCCGGCAACAGTTCGGGTAAAGGTCTCAAGTTAACCTTGGCAAAGCGGTCTATGGGCACTTCCCCTGTTGTTTGATGCACACGAACGTTTGCTATGTTATCACGCCAATTATTGGCCTGGTTCTCTACATCATCCGGTAGTCCCTACAAAACAGTGCGGGTCAATAATTTCAGCAAGTTACATATCATGTCTTATGGCAGCATATAGAGAAAAATCAGGTGTTTACAAAGTAAAACAGGGCGGTATTCTCAAACCTGCACTGCTTTGTAGGGACTACCCATCATCATGATCCGTAAACGTTCTCAATGGCCAGAAATTCTGTCGTATATAGCCGATAGTTCTTTCTATCTTGCCTTTTTCATAAGGCGCTCTGACATTACATGCAAAAGGAACGATCTTGAAAACCCTCAGAAAGTCAAGAAAGGCGTCATTAAAACGGATAAGCCTGCCGACCCGTTCAGTCACGGCGGTAAGCATATTATCCACGACAATTTCGTCAGGGGTTCCTCCAAAAAACTCAAAGGAGTTAAGAAGCGCCTGATGTAAAGATTCCTGATTCTGACTGTGGGTAAATTCTACATAAAGCATACGGCTGTGACCTTCGACTACTGCCATGGCATAGAGTTTTCGTTTGGTGCTGCCATAAGTCAAACTTCCAAACTGCCCCCAGTCGATTTGCATCTGTTTGCCAGGAGGGGATTCAAATCGGATAAAAGCTTCCCTGTTATTAATTTTTCCTCGTTTTTTTCGGAGGTAATCACGAACAATGGATATTTCCCCGTCAAAGCCGTTTTCGCAAAGACGCTGGAGAACAACCGGAGCTTTTACATCAGGATCGGATTCGAGAAACTGATTGATAAGATCACGATAAGGATCAAGTTTAGAGGTTCTGAGTTTTGGCAAAACAACACGTTCGGGATGTTCTAGATATTTTCTGACAGTGTCTCTATCCAATCCGAGTTCGTGTGCAATCTTTCTTTTCGAGTAACCGAGGTTGTTGAGTCTGTGAATTTCAAATACGGTTTGGCGATCAATCATGACTTCCTCCAAAGGACCGGGCAACAAGTTGACTTACAGTAGCCGGATCATATTTTCCCATATCCTTCCGGCTCGTAAGTGGTTTACATGAATCAGGGGAAGGTTTTTCCGGCAGCGACAATACCTGGAAAAGATAGCCATAATATTGACATACACCATGTCGGCAGCACTGTTGAAGATGCATCATCCATGTTTTTTTGATTTTTTTTGCTTAAACCATGTCGACGACGGTTTTCAGCTTCACGGTGGGCTTTTTTTCCTTCGGCAGTCCGGCGGTATCGCTTTTGGGCTTCACGGTGATTTTTTTGTGTTCCTGCGACACGGCATTCATCACAACAATATGCCTGTCCCCTCCAGCAACACCGACAAACAGAGAAAACAATGCCACAGCAACGACACCGAATTTGGATTAGATACAAAAAGACGTGCCTTCCGCCTTGCAAACAACCGGAAGACATAGTAAAAGGAGATCAGTCTTTTGGGCTTCCGGGTATTTGCGAAGCTCTTATCGAAAGCCCGAAGGTACCACTTCGGGCTTTCACTTCTTTTCTGGTAACGGTCACAAATCTCATCTGCAGAACAAACAAAATCTGATATTATGATACATTCCGGAAGGGATGGTTTCATAGAAATTTTATTCTCAGCCTGATTTCGACATATTTTTTCTTTGATCAAGATAATCAAAAACAATTTTACGTGCCAAAACCGCTAAAGTCGGTTCTTTGTATTTAATTCTTTTACCTGTGGCGTGATTAGGCTGAGAGGTTACCCGGAAACAACCGTTCTCTATTGCGGCCTTTTCGAGTCTGGCAAATTCTTCCAGAGTCAGGCTGATATTCACTCTTCTTCGCTTGAGTTCGTATCTCGCCTTTGATTTCAAGATTCGCCGACCGGATATAGTATAATTGTATGGGTTCATTTTTTACCTCCACATAAATGTCCTAAATATGTTCGGAACCGAAAAGAATAGCTCAAACCTTTTCGTGTTTCCATATCTTAATAAGAGGAAAGGTTTTCCCTGCACATCGGTGGCAAGGCAGATGGTGTCATTCCAAAAAACGAAGAAAAAGAACCAAATTTAAAGAAAATACAATTGAAATATTTCAATGGAAGAAAGAGAAGAAAATATCAGTGGCAGGATTCTATACCGATGAAAATGGCAGGGAAGTAGTCCGATGGTGACACTTTTGTATATTTTTCATAAAAGGATAAACTCAAACCATAACGTTCTATTTTTCTAACTGATATTAATACTCTTTTTTCTTTAGGCTCACTTATGCGCGAGTTTCAGACGTTCTTAAATTTAATTGCCCGCTGCCTCTGGTTAATCTCATATTTGAGTTTTCAAATTTCTGAAACTTATTTTTATGTAACATTTAACTTTATTAAACAAAACGACTGCGGGTGAGCTTCAGGTGTGATTATAGCTGAAGTGATACGAGTTTGTAAATTTCTGAGTATATCTAAAAACACCTTGACAACCACCCCAAAAAACAGCTAATTAAGTTGCTCGATAAGTTATATCCAAGAGATAAATCAATTATGCTAAAAATAATAAATACTACAAATAATATAGAGGTTAAATGCTGGTGGTGGTGGCTCGAATTTGCGGAGATGTCACCGGAACTTTATTAACTATAGACTTTCAGATAATTAAAATTTCACAAGGATAGAAGGAGGAAGGCGTATTAGTTATACGTCGACGACTGATAACGCAGTGAAATTAATTATCTGAAAGTCTATATAAGCTTTAAGGACCGTGGGCAGACATAGAACCCACGGTTTTTTATTTTCAAAAGGCCGTGGAAAAATTCACGGCCTTTTTTATTTCCACAGCCCTTACCTATGATAAAGGAGCATTTATGCTTATAAAACAATTTCCAGACAAAGATAAATTTATCCAACTGGCAGAGCACAATAACGTAATTCCTGTTTGTGTAGAAATCCTGGCGGATACTGAGACCCCGGTTTCTCTTTTTAAGAAAATTTATAAAAATAAAGGACCTGTCTTTCTCTTTGAAAGTGTAGAGGGAGGTGAAAGATGGGGAAGATACAGCTTTCTTGGCTACTCAACCCGCTTTCATATCAGAGTGTTTAAAAAAGAAGTGGAAATTCAGGGCAACGGCACCTTCGATAAGATCCCTCATAATGGGAAACCGCTGGAGATTCTTAGAGATTTTATGAGCAGATACAAACCGGCTGATATTCCTGAACTTCCCAGGTTCTGGGGAGGAATGGTAGGATATTTAACCTATGAAATGGTTTCCTTTTTTGAAAAAATCCCAAATATGCTGCCAGAAAATAAGCCTTTTGCTCATTTTATAATACCGGATGAACTAATTATCTTTGACAATATCCGCAATACGTTCTTCGGCATAGTCATCGCATTTCCGGATGAAAATCAGGATCCCGAACAAACTTATGAAGAGGCTACAGCTCGAATACAGGCCATGCTTGAATCAATGGATAGCAATCCGCCGGAAAAAAATATCCAGCAAAGTCAAGCAGAATACAAGCTGACTGCTCAAATGGAAGCAGATACTTTTCGATCAAACGTAAAAACAGTAAAAAAATATATCCATGAAGGAGAAGTTATTCAAACTGTAATATCTCAGCCCTTTATCTGCGAAACTCCTCCTGACCTCCTGGAACTGTATCGGGCCCAACGATATATTAATCCTTCGCCTTATATGTTCTTTATGCATCTCGATGATATGGCGCTTGTCGGCTCTTCACCGGAAACAATGGTAAGGCTGGAAAACAGAGTAGCCACCCTTCGCCCTATTGCCGGAACACGACCCAGAGGAAAAACCGAGCAGGAAGACAGAGCACTTGCAAATGAGCTTCTTCAAGATGAAAAAGAAAGAGCCGAACACCTTATGCTGGTAGATTTAGGACGCAATGACCTCGGACGGGTTGCAAAAGTTGGTACGGTTCAGGTTACGGATCTTATGATTGTCGAAAGATATTCTCATGTAATGCACCTTGTATCCAACATATGCTGTGACCTGCGTTCTGATTGTGATGCATGGGATCTTCTATCAGCCTCATTTCCTGCCGGAACCTTATCAGGCGCCCCTAAAGTAAGAGCAATGGAAATCATCGCAGAACTGGAACAGGAACACAGAGGCCCGTATGGGGGCGCGGTTGGATATATTTCTTTTCACGGCAATATGGATCTGGCCATTACCATAAGAACCGCCAGCATTGAAAGCGGACGCCTGACTGTACGAGCAGGGGCAGGAATAGTTGCCGACTCCGATCCTGAACGGGAACGAGTTGAAACCGTCAATAAAGCAATGGCAATACAAAAGGCGCTGCAGCTATTACAAAAAAGCATCTCATAGCTCTATAGTAAACTAATTAAACTTCTATGCAAATCTCATTGTATCAGAATCAGTTCGGCTGATTAGAAATCCGAAAATCGAATATCGAAATACGAAACAAAATCAAATGACAAAAAAACAAAATTCAAAACAATACGATTTTGAAGATCGTACCTTAATGTATGCAAAAAATGTTAGAGCGTTTGTAAAAAAATTACGCGTAACCATTGCAAACATCGAAGATGGGAAACAATTGATCCGTGCATCAGGCTCAGTTGGCGCAAACTATATTGAAGGTAACGAAGCCCTGAGCAAAAAAGACCTTATTATGAGAATCAAAATCTGCCGCAAAGAGGCTAAAGAAAGTCGATATTGGTTAAAGTTAATAGATTTAAATGACGAACAAGAAAAAGATCGGCAATACTTAATAAAAGAGGCTACCGAACTAATGAATATTTTTGGTGCAATATTAAATAAACTTAAATGATTTTGAATTTGTTTCGTATTTCTAATTACTTAGTTTTGGTCATTTTCTGATTTGGTATTCGGATTTGTTTCGAGTTTCGGATTTCGAGCTTCGGATTTTGCCTTAACATGGCTTTTCGTTCAAATATTAATTATACTTTAAATGCCTTTTCAGGACCACTTTAATCGGTTATGGGAGAAACACATATGATCGTAATGATTGACAACTATGATTCATTTACATACAACCTGGTGCAATATATTGAACAGCTTGGCAGTCCGGTCAAAGTATTCCGCAATGATGTGGTTTCTATTTCTGATCTTATTACCATGAAACCCTCGGGAATTGTTATATCACCAGGACCAGGCAGGCCTGAAACAGCAGGAATATCTCTTTCAGTTGTTAAGCATTTCTCCGGCCTGGTTCCAATCCTTGGTGTGTGTTTAGGGCATCAGACCATTGCTGTTGCTTTTGGTGGAAAAGTAATTTCAGCCAAACGGTTAATGCATGGAAAAACCTCCATAATAAAGGCTGATGGAAAAACTTTGTATCAGAGTATACGCAAGCCATTTACGGCTATGCGTTATCACTCTTTATCCGTATCAAGAGAAAATCTGCCCGATTGTCTGGAGATAAGTGCGGAATCCGATGACGGAGAAATCATGGGCATCAGACATCGAAAACATCCAACAGAAGGAATCCAGTTTCATCCTGAATCTATCATGACATCGGTCGGAAAGCGTATTTTAAGGAATTTTTTGCAAACAACGTAACAGTTCAGCCACTAAGACACAGGCCAAAAAAAGCAATTTGGCCATGAGATTATCCCGGCCACTCTACTTTTTCCGGCGTTTCAATTCAGGCAAGAAAGCCAGTTCGCTGCACTGGCAACAAGTATT
>Ga0255423_10066_pt1 | contig 18892 bp, 20 predicted proteins | sample ANMaggSeSYBR02H3_FD_182659 | JGI IMG/M metagenome (GOLD analysis project Ga0255423, IMG submission 182659) | Sediment cell enrichment communities from methane seep in Santa Monica Basin, California, United Staets - ANME aggregate JGI... | ecosystem: Environmental > Aquatic > Marine > Cold seeps >...
TAGGGGCAAGCCGATTGCGCGTATAATTTCCGAAGATACCCAAAAGACCTCCTTGAGACGAGTGCTTCAGCCTCTGATAATGGAAGGCTTGGTAAATTTGCCTACAGACCGGATTGATAGAGACATCCCCAACCCTGTCGAACTTCCGGGAAAACAGGTTTCAGAAATGATCAGTGAGGATCGGCGATGATTCTCTATCTTGACACAAGCGCTATAGTTAAGAAATATTTCAAAGAACAAGGTTCCATAGAGGTAATACGTTTGTGGAAAAAAACAAGCTCAATTGTAACTTCCACCGTAGCCTATGCGGAAACATTGGCCGCCATCCATAGAAAAAAAAGGGAAACGGCTGATATTGATCAATCCATTTTCAAAGCAATCCGCATAGCGTTTGAAAAGGACTGGGAAAGCTTCATTCGTGTTGATGTAACAAGCGCTCTCAACAAAACCATTAAAAGGGTGACAGCCGCACATCCACTTAAGGGATTTGATGCCATCCATCTCGCCTCGGCATTAATTGTGCGACAAAGAATTGACGAAGAATTTGTTTTTGCATGTTACGACAAAAGCCTGAACGAATCAGCCGGAAAAGAGGGTCTGATAACGTTGCCATAAGTGCCCTAATCAAGACGCGGCCTCAAGACGCGGCCCCAATTACTGCTGTCGTTTCCGTCCCGGAATGGATGCAGCCAGGTCAGCCGGTGATGACTTGCCGCCATCGCGATTAAACGTTCGTCACCATGAAATTGATCCGGGGTATAGCTTTGGGCAAAGGTTTTGAGCAATGCCGGCAAATCCTGATAGTCCGGCCCATGAAGTGACCGGCCATCCACGGAGACATTGACGTCTCGGATTTGGCCCGGATTGACCGGTGCCCTGGAAAACCCTTTGGGGGTGTGGGTGTACAGATGTTTTTCCGGATCCTTAGAAAATTTCTTTTGTAAGGCCATGCTGATGTCAGGGATAGTTGTTTTATGGCCTTCAATAAGATTGCTGTAATAGCTGTTGATGAGCCGGAGCTGGTCACCAAGCACAATGGCGGTCTCTCCGGCCACCTTGCCCTCCAGCCCCGCGGATGCCGCTATGATTTCCTGCGCCATATCCTTTAAGGGGCCTATATTGCTATTCCCAGGTAGAGGAGGCGTTAGATAATAAGCGGGATTCTTGCTTTTTTTGGCCGGTTCGTTGGCCGGTTCGTTTTTATTCATAATGCACTATTAATTAATATTAATTTTCTATTATAGCAATTAATATTTTAGCTATTTTGATAAATTTTGGCCGGTTCATTGACGTGATAAATGAGGTAATCGGGCTGTTGCCATGTTTGCTCGCAAGTGACTGAAAGAAATGGGAAAACTATGGCCCGAGACAAAACCTCCATAAAAACAAAGTTGGACGGCTCATTAATATAATTATCCGAGATAAATATCATAGTGTTGATAAAAATACCTTGTATTAATATCAACGTCATGATAATAAACCGATATAAATAATGAGCGGAGGATTCAGCAATGCAGAATGAGAACCGCTGAATTGATTATTCATATATTGCAAGAAATATCGTAACTACTCAGGTGGATAGGCTGAAGACTGAAGACTGTTAGGAAAAAACGCATTAAAAGCCATGTTTGATGCAAGAATCAGATATTTCCGCCAAAGTACGGCAATCGTGCTCTTCTGACCCCTTCAGCCTTCAGTCTAAACAGCTTCAGCCTGACTACGTGAGTAGTTACGAAATATCTTGCTATGATGATAATTATAAATTGCAAGTGAGCTTAAGTTAAGGTATTATATTTAGTTTAAAGTTGAGCCATTACAAAAAAAGGAGAATAACCATTATGTTTCGGGAAAATCTTCAAAAAATTGTTAACGGAAATAATTTGAATGAAGCTGAAATGTCTCAAATGATCACTGAAATATTTTCAGGTAATGTCACCGACGCCCAGATCGGTGCGTTCATGGCCGCTTTAGCCACAAAAGGCGAAACCTTTGAAGAACTGGCTGGAGCAGCTCGAGCCATGCGCAGAAAAGCGCTACGCATTCAGGTCTCAGCCCGCAATGTGGTGGACACATGCGGAACCGGTGGAGACGCTGCTCAAACATTTAATATTTCAACCACAACCGCCTTTGTTGTCGCAGGTTGCGGTGTAACTGTAGCCAAACACGGGAATCGTTCTGTTTCAAGCCGATGCGGCAGTGCAGATCTTCTTGAAGTCATGGGAGTAAAGCTGGATACAAACCCGGAAATAGTAGAAGAAGCAATTCAGGGAATCGGCATTGGCTTTTTATACGCACCCCTTTATCATGGAGCGATGAGATATGCTGCCAAAGCAAGAAAAGAAATTGGGCTTCGCAGTATTTTCAACATGCTGGGGCCTCTAACAAATCCCGCTGCCGCAAATTGCCAGCTTCTTGGAGTCTATGCACCTCAGTTGACTGAAATGTTTGCTTATGCCTTGCGAATGCTCGGCACAAAACACGCATTTGTCGTACATGGACACGACGGACTTGACGAAATTTCAGTTTGTGCTCCGACACGTATATCTGAACTCAAAGATAATCTGGTAAACACTTACGATATAAACCCGGAACAATTTTTTGAAAAAAGTGCAAACCCAAAGGATCTGGAGGGAGGAGATCCTGAGACTAATGCTAAAATAACCAGAAGAATTTTTGAAGGAGAAAAAGGTCCAAAACGCAATGTGGTATTGATAAATGCTTCCGCAGCACTTGTTGCAGCAGAAAAAGCAAAAGATTTCCAGGAAGGAATAAAGCTTGCTGAAAATTCCATTGACAAAGGAGCTGCTATAGAAAAAATGGAAGAGCTCGTTCGTTTTACACAGGAAAATGGATAAATGGCAAAAGACTTTTTAGAAGTAATTGTTAAACATAAAAAAGAAGAAATTGCAGAGGCAAAAAAACTTATTCCTGAGAGTCAACTGTGTAAGGATGCTTTTACATCTATTAAAAGACGGCCGTTTATTAAAAAACTTGAGAAACCAGGTCCTTCAGGAGTTAATATCATTGCGGAAATCAAACGTGCATCTCCCTCTAAGGGCGACATTTGTCTAAACCTGAATCCGGCAGCATATGCTCAGGAATATGAAAAGGGAGGAGCGACCGCTATATCCGTGCTCACAGATCAGCCTTATTTTAAAGGCAGTTCAGATGACCTGAAAAAAGCTCGTAACGCATCAACTCTGCCTGTACTTCGAAAAGATTTTTTAATCTCTTCATATCAGATATATGAATCTTCAGTCATGGAAGCAGATGCGGTGCTTCTTATAGCCCGTATTCTTTCGCAGGAACAATTGCGTGATTATTTAAAACTCTGCAACGAACTCAAACTTGATGCTCTTGTGGAAATACACTCAGAAAAAGATCTTGAAGCAGCAACACGGGCAAAAGCCAGGCTGATCGGGATTAACAATCGGAACTTAAGTTCTTTTGAAACCAATATCGATACAGCTATCAGACTGGTATCGCTTCTTGAGCCATATCAAATAGCTGTTGCTGCCAGTGGAATACAAAACAGAGATGATATTGTCAAAAATCATCAGGCAGGTATATGGAATTTTCTTATCGGAGAAAGTCTTGTGAAAGCTGAGAACTGCCAGGCATTTCTAAGGTCTCTGATGGGGGTGAGTAGATGAATAATACCTGTCCTCAGGTTAAGGTGTGTGGTCTGACCAGTGTTGAACAAGCTCTTGGATGTGCTGATCTCGGGGCAAATGCAATCGGCTGTGTTTTCTTCCCAAAAAGTCCAAGGCATTTGTCTGAAATTCAGGCAAAAGAAATTTCCATGGCCTTGCCTTCAGAAGTAAAAACCGTAGGAGTATTTGTTAATGAGAGTTTTTCGAATATAATGCATAAGGTTGAATTCTGTGGCCTTAATGCAGTCCAGTTGCATGGCCGGGAATCCCCTGGACTTGTCAGCAGACTTCAAAAAGAAAATCTTCTTGTAATAAAGGCTTTGTTTGCAGAAGGAACGCCGACTATTGAAGAAGCAAAAAATTACGAAGCATCCGCATTTCTGGTGGAATGCGGCAAAGGAGTTCTGCCGGGAGGCAATGCAATAAAATGGGACTGGAAGAAAGTTAAAAGCTTTGGCTGTAAATACCCCCTGATCCTGGCCGGTGGTCTGGCGCCCGAAAATATTTCTCATGCTGTATCGGTCAGCATGCCGGATGCTGTGGACGTCAGTTCAGGCGTAGAGTCCGCCCCAGGCCAAAAAGACCTTGGCAAAGTAAAGTCCTTTCTGAAAGCGGTTTCCATGTGCCAAATAAAGAAAAACTTTAGGAAAATATTTTAAAATAGGTGAATAGGTGGAAGGCTTCAGCCTTCCACCTTCAGCCTATCCTTAATCATCGAAGTATCAATATTATCTTGATGATATACATCACAGACCTCGGCAGTCTTGCAAAGTATAATTCTTTTTACTTGCAGGTTAAAATCTTTGAGCATCGAAAAGAACTTTTTATAGGTTGCGGGTTTTGTCTCAAGATAAATACCATATCCTTCAGATAGATGATAAATTTTTGCGAAATGGTTTATCAACAGATAAAAACAAACTGCCGAAAGATATTTGCTATTAGGCTGTTTATAGAGTTCAGGACAAAACCTTCCCACATTAATTTGTTTGGAAAATCTGTTTAAAGACAATACCAGGGCATACGAAATTTGTTCGTGGGTGCTCTTGTCTGTGATAAAATATTCAATACAATCAGCTTCTTTACAGTAAGAAATTTCATATCTTCTCAAAAGCACAGGGAGCTTTTCTTGTATAAATTTTGATACTGGCAAAGTAATTTCGTCCCCGTTCCTTAATTATTAACAATTGGTGAACTACTCACGTAGTCAGGCTGAAGCTGTTTAGACCGAAGGCTGAAGGGGTCAGAAGAGCACGATTGCCGTATTTTGGCGGAAATATCTGATTCTTGCACCAAACATGGTTTCAAAATGCGCTTTTTCCTAACAGTCTTCAGCCTTCAGCCTTCAGCCTCTTCTCAAGCTCACGTTTCAATTGGTCTTTGGCAGGTTGCGCCTGCCTGAATACATGCTCTGCCTTGTGAAATTCCAGAACACGAACATCCGAAATATAAGGCTCTACATAGATATCAGGACAGACGACACGCAGTTTCTGCCTGGTTATACTTTTCTCCATTATTTGAAAAGTGTTAAAAACAGCCTCCGTCAGGGAAGGCATAAGGTCCGGGCCTGCTGTCCTGTGCCCAATAACATCGATCGCAATCGTTAGATCACAATCGTTTGGTAATATATCAAAAGGCACGGGATTTACAGCTCCGCCATCTATTAAGATCTTGCCATCTATCAATACCGGTGCAAAGATTCCGGGCAAAGATATACTGGCCTGTATAGCGGAAACCAGGTCACCGCTTTTAAAGACCACCTCTTCACGTGTCCAAAAATTTGACGTTACAACGAACAAAGGAATATCAAGCTCCTCAAAGGTTCGTGCAGTAATTGACTCAAACAAAAATTTGATAAAATTTTCAGATTTTATTAAACCAGCCCCCTCAAACTGCGGTGCAATAAAATTGAGCCATTTAAAGTTAAAAAGATTTTTTACACTATTGCGCTGTGAAACTGTTAACTCACTGAATGATTCTCGCAATTCTTTGCCTGTCATACCCGAACAGTAAAGTAAACCTGCAATTGCACCAACGCTGGCGCCACTGACGTAGGCCGGCTTAAGTCCCAGCTCGTCTAAGGTTTCCAGCATCAAAATATGAGCCAATCCTCTGGCGCCACCAGCTCCTAAAGCTATGCCAATTTTTTCCATTACCTGAGGCTCCTTACAAATTCACCAACAGCTCCGACTCCCTCTTTCTCAACTAGCCTTATGGTCTGTGTGCCAATTACCGCAATATCTGTTTTTCCTTTTAAAAAGTCTATGTCATTTTTATCTTTTACTCCAAAACCAAGAGCTAACGGAAGATGAGTCGCTTTGCGACATCTTTCAAGATATTTATCTAAATGCCCGGAAAAATTTGTATCCAGACCTGTTACTCCTTTTCTTGCCACGCAGTAAATAAAACCCCGCCCAAAAGATGCAAGGTAATTCATGCGTTCATCCGGAGTTGTAGGAGAAAAAATAAAGATTGGATCAAGATTATATTTTTTCATTGCATCAAGATAATCCTGCCCCTCTTCAGGTGGAAGATCCGGTACAATGGCGCCTTTCATATTTCTTTCGGCCATTGAAACAGCAAATCTGTCAATCCCGTATTTAAAAAGTATATTATAATAGCTCATAAAAAGAAATGGGATATCAAATGATTGTGTAACATTTTGGGCAAAATCCAGACATTTTTTTACTGTACTGCCCTCTGCCAGGGATTTCTGATTTGCATGAAGTATTACCGGGCCGTCTGCAACGGGTTCGGAAAAAGGTATCTGCAGCTCCATCAAATCAACACCCGCGTCAACCATTGTCTCTATTATTTTAAAACACTTCTCAAATGAGGGGTATCCGAGAACAATATGGGTCATCAGCAGTATTTTCTTTTCTATAAGCCGGCTTTTAAGGTATGACTCAAGCATTATACTCCTCCGCTTTTTTCTTGATAAACTCCTTCCATCTCGGGTCATCAAAGGCATCCGCAACTGTAAATATGTCCTTGTCTCCTCTTCCGGACTGGTTGATCAGTATAATATCGTCTTTGGACAGTTTTGGCGCTTCCTTGAATGCCTGAACAAATGCGTGCGCTGACTCCAGGGCAGGTATCAGCCCTTCCTTTTTAATTGTCAATGACATTGCATCAACTACTTCACGGTCAATAGCTGATTCAAATCTTACCCTGCCGGATTCCTTAAGATATGCCAGAATGGGCGAAACTCCCACATAATCCAGGCCTGCTGCCACACTGTGCGTCTCTTTCATCTGTCCGTCGTTGTCCTGAAGAAAATACGTCTTATATCCCTGGGCAACTCCTATGCTCGCATCTTTAGAGGAGAGCCGGGCTGCATGCCGGCCGGAATCAAGCCCGCGCCCTCCGGCCTCAACCCCTACCAGCTCTACAGGATCATCCAAAAACCCTTTGAATATACCCAATGCATTAGAGCCGCCTCCCACGCAGGCATAAATGCGGGAGGGGAGTCTGCCCTCTTTTTCCAATATCTGTTTTCGCGCTTCTTTTCCAATAATTGACTGAAAATAAGAAACCATCTCAGGAAAAGGATGCGGCCCGCAGGCAGTGCCCAGAACATAGTGAGTCGTATCCATATTGCCTACCCAGTCGCGGAAAGCTTCATTTATGGCATCCTTCAATATCCGGGTTCCTTCTCGAACCGGTATCACTTCAGCGCCAAGTCTATCCATCCAGAAAACATTGGGACGCTGCCGCTGAACATCAACTTCTCCCATATATATGGTACATTTAAATCCGAATTTCGCAGCCATTGTTGCAGTTGCCACCCCATGCTGTCCCGCACCAGTCTCTGCAATGACCCTGGTCTTTCCCATTCTCTTTACCAGAAGCCCCTGCCCCATAACATTGTTTGCCTTATGAGCGCCTGTATGATTCAGATCCTCGCGCTTTACATAGATACGTGCGCCATTAAAGTGATTTGTAAGGTTCTCGGCAAAAGTAACAGGAGTCGGCCTGCAGGAATATGTTGACATAATATCAGCATATTCCTTCCAGAATGAAGGGTCGTTTTTTGCTTTAATAAACTTATCTTCGAGATCATCAAAGGTTGCAACAAGGATTTCAGGAAGAAAAGCCCCCCCGAATCCGTCATAGTAGCCTCGATTAATCATCTGATATTCCTCCTATCCCTATTTTTTAAACAGGCTCTGTGAAAATACAAAATGGTCAGTTCGACAAAAAAGTTCAGAATATATTGCGTTTTTTGCCTGCTCAAAGTGTAGAAACCGTTTTACCGCAAGTATGGGTACGCCTGAAGTGATATCCAGGTTTTTTGCTTTTTCCCCTGTTAAATACCCGATTCTAAAGTTTTGTTTCCCGCCCGTCGGACGCATATAATATTGCGCCTCGACTATCTGTGAAAGAGACCGGCCCTGAAGATTAAATCGCTCTATACCTGAAAATAAACTCGCATGCAGATAAATATCCTCTATTAGAACCGGCATATCCTCAACCCTGCTGAGTCTTGAAAAAAAATAAACCTCCTGGCCTGAAAAAGGATTCTCAGAGTCATTTTCAACAGTCTCCATACGGATATCTTCTATAATCTGCGTTGTTATTGATATCCCCTTTTTGTGGAAAGACGAAATCGTTCCTGCAAGAGAAAAAAGGTCAACCTCTTTCAGGCTTTCTCCTACAAAAGTTCCTGAACCCCTCTTTCTTACAAGCATACGTTTGCGAACCAGCAAATCTGTGGCCTGCCTGGCGGTGGGCCGACCGATACCATAAGTCGCTGCAAGCCTGTTTTCAGAAGGAATCCTTGAGCCGGGCTGGTATTCTCCAGAGCGTATTTTTGTAATTATTATATCCGCTAATTGATGATATAATGGTATAGGTGACTTTGAATTTAACATATGCAATTATCCGCAGATTACGCAGAAATATAAAACCAAATTAGTAAAGTTGTCAAGACAAATTTTACAAAAAACTTCAACATCCGATATATACCTCGGAAAGTCACAAATTGCGCTTTTTTATTATGTTTTTTTCACCACAAAGGAATAAATATGGCTTCTCTCTCCGAGTTTCTTGGATATTATAGAAAAGAAAATGAAGGCACAGAACAAAATGATGGAGCATGCCGTCAGGCGCTTGTGGTTTGACGGGGCTTCAGGCTGAGGTGCTCAGTTTAAGTCATTTTACGATACTGTGATAAAACGACCAGCAGAATTATACCGGGTATAATTAACGTGGCTGTTGTCCATAGCTCCATGGTATGCATTACAATCTGATTAACGGCAATAAATGACAGGTAAAGTATTATTGACCATTTCTTCATTTCCCAGAAACCGTATATACAGATCAAGATAATTACTCCTGAAAAACACAAATATGGTGGGTACCAAAAGCCGATGGACCATGCTTTATCATTGAAAGGGGCAAGAATTATACCTAATACATTAAAAATATACAAAGCGCATATAATTGTAATAGCATGAGGACGTTTAATGGCTTCAGATTCATTATTGGATTTTAACAGACTATCTTGATCCTTATTCGTAGTTTCTTCCATATTAATATTCCCTGTTTATACCTCGGAAGGTTATAAATTGCAAATTGTGGTCTTTTGATGTATAATATAGGAGTTTACCGTTGTAGTAAGCGGTTTAAAAGTTATCACATTCAATCTATGAATGCAAATATCACATTGTTTGTTGTCCTGAATATGAGGCTAAAATGTTGCTTAAAAATGAGTTTGATATTATTAGTCCGGTAGAATGACAATTTTTTCAAAAAATAACTATAACTGTCGTTTCATTGTATTTGTTGAAAGTAATGGAAAATATTGAAGCTTTAGCCGAAATTCTGAAAAAGTATAATGAAGCTTACAGAAAGGGAAAGCCGCTTGTAAGCGATCTCGAATACGACAGGCTTTTAGAAAAGCTGCGGAAACTATCCCCATATCACCCTTTTCTTCTTTCAGTAGAACCTGAAAAATTCGATGCCAAAAAAGAAGTAAGACATCCTGTGCCAATGCTTTCAACTGAAAAAACATACACAAAGGATGGTCTTGAAAAATTTATTGCCAGGGTTGATAAAGCAGCGAGTGAGATAGGTATTGTCGATATTTCGTTCAGCGTAACGCCAAAACTGGACGGCCTTGCCGGAAGAGATGATGGAACAATGCTTGCCACCAGAGGAAATGGTGAAGCAGGATACGATATCAGCAATTCTTTTAACAAGGGCATAATTCCTGATGGAGGCAGAGGACTTGGCCTTGGTGAATTGGTAATGGTCATGTCCTATTTTGAAGAACACCTGTCTGATGAGTTTGAGCATCCTAGAAATATGGTTGTCGGGATAATTAGTTCTGATACTTTAAACGAATTTGCAAAAAAAGCCCTTCAAGACAATATGGTGCATTTTGTCCCATATTCCGTTCTTCCAAAATGGACCGGCAGCGCTGGGGAACTCTTGGAAAACATAGAGCAAATCACAAAAAATCTTACAGCAAAAACAGATTACCCTATAGATGGAATGGTTGCCGAGGTTACCAATGAAGATATAAAAAACCACATGGGAGCTACAGCTCACCACTACAGATGGCAAATAGCCATAAAGACAAAGGGTGAAACTGCTATAACCGCCGTTGAGGGCATTAAATGGCAGGTGGGAAGAACGGGAAATATTACCCCTGTATTGAAAATCAGGCCTGTTTATCTTTCAGGAGCTACAATCCGGAACGTCACAGCTCATCACGCAGGTCTTATACAAAAAAAACATATAGGCGTCGGCGCGGAAATTGAAGTTATTAGAAGCGGCGAAGTAATTCCAAAGCTTGAAAAAGTTATTGCAAAATCAGATGAAATTATAATACCCGAAAAATGTCCTTCATGCGAAACAGAACTCGAATGGAATAATGATTTTCTAAAATGCAATAATAGTTCATGCAAAGCTCAAATAGAACAAAGCATCAGCCACTGGTTTAAAACTCTTGGCAACGCGGACTGGTTTGGAATAAAAACAATCCAGAAGCTTGTTAAAAATGGTTATGATTGCCTTGAAAAAATATACGCTATGAGTGAAAATGATTTTAAAAGTATAGGTTTTGGCCCCGGTCAATCAAAAAATCTTGCAGCAGCCATTAATATAAGTAAAAACAAACCGGTTGAAGATTGGCGGTTTCTATCGGCATTTGGAATATCTGATCTCGGAAAGGGAGACAGCAGAAAACTGCTTTCTCATATGAAGATTGAAGAACTCATAGATGCAAAAGCAGAAGACATTAAAAAAATACCTAATTTTGGCCCAATTACAAGCAGTTCGGTCGAAGAGGGCATAAAAAAAATTAAAAATACAATAAATCACATGCTTTCAATTGGTTTTAATCTCGAAAGGACACCACTTGCAAAAGAACAAATTAATATAGATAGCGCAATTGCCGGAAAACATGTTGTATTTACCGGCAAAATGGATTACGGAAGCAGAGAAGAAATGCAGGAAGATGCGAGAAGGCTCGGCGCAGTGGTTCAAACCTCGATAAGCAGCAAAACTGATTATCTGATCTGTGGGGAAAAGGTTGGGTCAAGCAAAATTGAAAAAGCAAAAAAAATGGGTGTAATAATTATATCCGAAGAAAAATATAATAAATTGATTGGGTTTTAAAACAAATTTTAAGACCCTTGATGCATATAGAAAGGAAATAAATTATGGCCATTACTAAAGCTAATATTGTTGAAACAATCTGTGTTGCAAATGGATTTTCAAAAAAACAATCTATTGAAACGCTTGAAACTATGTTGGAAATCATTAAGCAAGCACTTGAATCCGGCGAGGATGTTTTGGTCAGCGGGTTTGGAAAATTCTGCATAAGAAATAAAAAGGAACGAAAGGGCAGAAATCCTGCAACCGGAGAAGATATGATGCTTAGACCGAGAAAGGTTGTAACTTTCAGATGTTCCAACAAATTAAAGGATAAGATTAACGCAAAATAATCTTGTAAAACTGCTGATATGCAAACCGGATTAGAAGAAATTAAAGCAGGAGATAAGTATCCTGGCTGGGAAAAGCCTTTTGAAAACTCATTAATGGGCATAATGGACGGTGAGATTCAACTTCTGGTTTCATTACCTTATCCCAGAGAAATAGATATTGAAGATTTTAAGAATTTGACAGCATATGGAATCTACAATGAAAAATACCCGCTTACAATCTGGCGGTTTGGTAAAAACTTTTTGCTCCCGACTCCTTACAATCCTGAGTTTGAAAAGCAGTTCAAGCCAAATGATGTGGAAAAATTCATTTGTCAAAAGAACAGAATTATGACCAGGATTCTGATTGATCAAAATGGAATTATCAGGGTAATAAGTTTGGCTGAACTTAAAAGTGGTTTTATTGAAGACCTGCAAAAGGCATGGAGTAATTCAAAAACAGACTGGGGCGGATACAACGAATGGTTAAACCGAATCTTCCGCAAGAATACATATAAAATATGGGAAAAGGTCAAAAAATACTAATTATGATTGAGGAAGTAAAATTTCTGTGTATCTGGCCAAAAAAATAATCAAAAAAAAACCTCATTACATCATCAGGGAATCTTACCGGGACGGAAAATATTTTAGAAGTCGAGACTTATTTGATCTTGGGGCCAATCCTGCAAAATATATTATTTACCCTGGAGGGAATGCTTACTATATTGACGAAAAAGTAGAAAACAGGCTGAGCTCTCTTTGCGTGAAGCCCGACTTTGATGAACTCGATAATATATTCTGGCGCTTTCTGAAGCCGGAAATAAAGCATGTTCTTGAAATGTTCAGTCAAAGAGCCGGACGCACGCAAAGAAAAAAAAGCGTAAAAGAAAAAAGGGAAAATGCTCAGTTTCATCTGTTCGATAAAAGAAGAATTCATTTTTTAAGGTTCGGTAATATGGACCAGGGAAGAATTGGACGTATATCGCCTAAACTTTTCCAGGTGCTTCTCAATAAATCAAGAGACGAGATCGAGCAGTATTTTCTGGAATCGGAAGATATTCTCGATCCCTATGAATTGAAGTCATACGTTTATGTAATATTTGATCTACAGAGATTTTCTTCAAAGTTGACCGCAAAGACAATGCCTCAAGCTCTGGATCAAAAAAAAATTGATGAGTATTTTATTGAAGAGATATGCAGCCTGAACAAAGACAGGTCTTTCTGGGCCGGAATGACAACCGGGCCGGAGTTAAATGAATATTTGATCCGATATATTATCATGTTTTTTGATAACGAATACGGTCAAAGCTATTTCTTACACGATTACATAAAGAACTTTATTGACGGCAAAAGGTTTTATGCTCCACCCCCTAACAAAAGTTCAGTAACCTTAGATGAAGCGATAACAATATTCGATATAAAAAAAGACAAACTTAAGAAAATGAGTCGCCGCGGCTTAACGGCATTATACAGGCATATGGCTAAAAAACACCACCCCGATAAAGGGGGAGAGCATGATAAATTTATTAAATTAACTCAAGCATATAAGGAATTATTAAAAAGCAAAAATGCGTAACCCGTTATTTATACCTCGAAAGACCACAAATTGCTCTTTTTCGCTGGCCATGAACACCAATAGCCTGCTATTCCGCACCTTCGCGCCTCTTGCTCTTGATGCTCATATTAAACCCCCCAATGCCACCTGACAAACTGCAATTTAGATCAGCGTGCAAGAATGCCATGTAGAAAGGGGAAACATTGTGGGGAGAGAGAGGGCAAGTTTTGATTGTTTATAATTGATTGCCTTGACTTTATTTTTATAAACGCAAAACTTGCGCTCTCTATTGCATAGGGCTTAAATATTTTGAAGGCATGCGTCTTAAAATAAGTTAAGGCCCAATGGGTCAATAAAAAACATGCTAATTATTTCTGATCATCGCCACCCTTTTCTGCTTCTTTCGCCTCTCCTGATTCTTCAGGCTGCTGTCCCTTTTCCAGTTCATCGTCTTCGGTGATTTCGGTTTCGGGATCATCGGTGGTGAGTTCTTCCGAAACAGTCGGAGCAACATCTTCTGAGCCAGGCGCCGATTCCGGAATTACTTCCTGAACTTTTTCAATTGCTTTTGGTCCGTTACCTGAAGCAAAAGCAATGCCGCCAATAAATACAAAAGAAAGTGCGATACAAATAATCATAACTTTTTTCAACATAATAATAATACTACCTCCCTTTTAAATAAGTTTGTTTTTCCAATATGAAATTTGATTATATTCATATATAAGCAACATATGTGCCAAAAAGCTAACTTGTTGGAATGTTGGTCATTCAATAAATTCACAATGGATTCGTGATTTTTTCGGTTACGAATCTTGCACACCCGGTTACGTTTTTGCACATTACGCCCCACCTTTTTTGACTTTGGTTAAGATAAGGTTTACTTTAATTAAACGTAAACAAAATTAAGGAACATTGAATCATCTTAACTTTATGGAGGAATTATAATGAAATGCCCGGGACAGGACATAAGGTACTGGAAACCAGGGGCTGTTTTTGATGTTAAATGCCCTAAGTGCGGCAAAGATGTTGAATTTTTCAAGGATGACACAACACGAAAATGCCGCAATTGCGGGCATAAGTTTATAAATCCTAAACTGGACTTTGGCTGTGCCGCATACTGCCAGTATGCAGCGCAGTGCGTAGGCGACCTTCCCGAAGAATATAAGGCTCATAGGGAAGATACCCTTAAGGAGCGGATCGCAATTGAAATGAAAAAATATTTCGAGAAGGATTTTAAACGAATCGGTCATGCCATGCGAGTGGCGCGCTATGCCGAAAAAATCGGAAAGAACGAAGGCGGCGACCTGGCTGTAATTCTGGCTGCCGCATATCTGCATGATATTGGAATTCATGAAGCAGCAAGGGCGAGCGCTGCTGCTGAAAACCATGAAAAAACAGGGCTGTCTGTTGCAAGATCTATAATGACAGAGCTTGAGGCAAAAAAGGAGCTGATTGACGAGGTATGCGATATCATAGGCCATCACCATCACCCCGGACCCGATTCAAGCCTGAGTTTCAAGATAGTTCATGACGCAGACCTTATCGTCAATCTTGAGGAAAAACAGAAAGAGAATCCTATGAATGATGAAGACCTTGCTGAATTTATTGGAAAAACTTTTTTAACCGAAAGCGGGCGAAAAGAAGCAGGCGATGTATTTTATAACTGTAACCCTTAAATTTTCCTGGCGTCCCCAAAAAAACTCCTCATTTACCCGTCTTGTTATATTCGCATTAAAAACCATTGTAAATATTACGAATTCTATCCAACCAAAAGACACAGAAAGCCTTCTGTTTTGTTCAAATCAGCAGGTTTATAGCCACAATCTCACATAACAATATTAAAGCCAAAAACATATCAGATGATTTTTTACATCATTGTCATATATAGTATTTTTGGCCCAAGTGTGCGCGCGTAAAAAGGCGGTAGGTATGTCTTTGGGAAGGGTGTGTGTGTGGTATCCGAGGAAAGTGTTTTATACTTGCCCATTCAGCAGTGCTTCAATCTTTAACATAGTATAATATATAGTAATTACAGTATAATATAAATTACAGTTTTCTATAAGTTATTGACAACCAGCGATACAGAAATGTAATTTAAAACGCCGATATAACCATAACAAAAGCAGGTCTAATTGTTCAGGAAATACCTATACACTATTATATTCTACACAAGAAATGTTCCTTATATCGCATTACAGAGCGTCTGAATAGTAGAATATAGATTGGTATTGACATAATATAGTACAGGTATATTATTTAACATCATCATTAAAATAACAAAAAAAGCATATATGAAAAAGAAACCCTACCCCACTGTAATAAAGCGAACATCTAAACTACCAACAAAAGCGGAACTAAAAAGAATGGAAAAAAAGGTTGAAGCATTATCGGTTCAAAATAAGGCTGATAAACATTCATTAGATGAGGGTAAATCTATGGCAAAGAAAAAAGGGAAAACAGCAGAGAAAAAGGAAGCATCACCCAAGAAGTCTTTAACACCTGAAAATATAGCCAGGATGATAGAGGAGTGGGATGATAAAACTACTGGTGAGTGGGCAGATGAATTTGGAGTTTCCTATCAAACTGTATTAAAGATGGCGGAGACTATTCGTAAAGAGGATGCTGAATTATGTCCGCCGAAGCCGAAAAAAGCAAGAACACGAACAGATATAGCCAAGGCAGGAATAGCATTGTATAAGAAAAAGCAGAGTAAAAAGTAGTATTAAATTTTACTTGTTTTTTCCTTGGCAGGACGGTATTAGGGCGGCAGGAATCTGTCTCATTGTGTTTATCCGTATATGTCTATCTTCATTTATTGAGTGTTGAGCGGTTAGATAAAAACATAAGTAATAGGATTTTTCTTGTCAATCTTTTTTATTTTTCATATTTAAGCGGACAATCGTATAATTTTACTTGTTATGTGAAAAAATAAAATATGGAAATATCTGAAGTTAAGAAGAGGATAAAAGAATGGCTAACGAGAGGATAACGGAAAGTTTCTTTAGAAACTTTATCTTTAAAGATGAATTATACAAGACAAATAAAATTCTTTTAGAAGAACAATCGTCAAAAAATCTCAAAATAAATAAACTATTACTAAATGCGTCTAAAAGTGGTGGAGGGAAAGGCTACCCCGAATTTATAGTCCAATTCCAACATAATCCTGATATTCTAATTGTTGTAGAGTGTAAAACCAACAAAAACTATCACAAATCCAAAAACGGGGATAAACCAAAAAATTATGCTGTAGACGGTGTTTTATTGTATTCTTCTTTCTTGTCGAAAGAGTATGATGTTATTTCAATTGCAGTTAGTGGTGAAAAAAAATCAAATTTGCGAATATCTCATTTCCTTCAATTAAAAGGGACTAATGAAGCTCACGTAAAATTTAAAGACGATAAATTCCTTTCATTAGCAGGCTATCTCAATGGATATAAAACAGATGAAAAAAAATTTAATCAAGATTTTCAAGAATTATTAAAATACTCTAAAACGCTAAATGACAAGTTGCATTCTTTAAAAGTACCTGAATCTAATAGAAGTTTATTAATAAGTGGTGCATTAATTGCACTGACTGATAAAGCATTCTGTAATGCTTATAAATTCCAAAACCCTAAAGAACTTTCGGAAAACCTAATTAATACAATTAAAAACAAACTTACCAATGTTCAAAACAAGCACATAGAAGATATTATTACTACTTATGGCTTTATTACTACACACACAATACTCGCAAAAAAGGAGAATGAATTAAGAGATATTATTACAAATGTAAACGATAAGATTAATAATTTTATAAAAACCTATAAGTATTTTGATACACTGGGTCAATTTTATATTGAGTTTTTACGGTATGCTAACAATGACAAGGGATTAGGAATTGTTTTAACACCACCTCATATCACAGAATTATTCACTGAAATTGCAAACATAAATAAAGATAGTGTTGTTTTAGATACTTGTACAGGAACTGGAGGATTTCTCATTTCAGCAATGCAAAAAATGATTGTTGATGCTGCTGGAGATTTAGAAAAAGAAGAAAACATAAAATCTAAACAAATAATAGGGGTTGAATTACAACATAGTATTTTTTCGCTCACCTGCTCAAATATGTATATTCACGGTGATGGTAGAAGTAATTTGATAAAAGGAAACTGTTTTGACAAAAAAGTTATTCAGAATATAAAAAGTTATAAACCAAATGTTGCACTGCTAAATCCACCATATGCTACTACTAAAAATGATATCGAAGAAATGGAATTTATTATAAATAGTCTCTCGTTGATAGAAAAAGGCTCTTTGAGTATAGCAATTGTACCAATGTCTTGTGTAACTGAGTCAAAAAAAGTTAAATTGGAATTAAGAGAACGTCTATTGAAAAATCATACATTAGAAGCAGTTTTTTCAATGCCGAATGAACTCTTCCATAACTCTAATGCAACGGTTAATACCTGTGTTATGGTTTTAAAAGCAAAAGAAAAACATCCAGTGAACTACAAGACATATTTTGGTTATTGGAAAGAAGATGGATTTATTAAAATTAAAAACACTGGTAGAATTGATTTTTATCACGAATGGAATTCTATCAAAACGAAATGGCTTGAAAATTATCGTAACAAAGAAGAAATACCTGGACACAGTATAAAGAAAGTTATCAAATCTTCGGATGAATGGTGTGCCGAGGCATATATGGAAACTGATTACACTCTCCTTAAACGAGAAAATTTTATAAAAAATATCAAGGCTTATTTGTCTTATAAATTAAATAAAGACGATGGTAATCTTTCAATAATTAATCAGCCTATTTTAAAAGGCAAATTTAAACTTAATACCAATAATTGGAAGTATTTTAGGTATGATGATGGAACAAATAATAGTGTTTTTGAAATAAAAAAAGGGAGAAGACTTACTAAAAAAGACCAAAGTGAAGGAAGTGTTCCTTATGTGAGTTCTTCCTCTCTGAATAATGGAATAGATAATTATTTGGGTAATGGTCATACTGATGAAAACTGTATCAGTTTTGCGTGTTATGGCTCTATTGGTGAGGTTTTTTATCAGGACGAAAAAGTTTGGGTGTCGGATAACGCAAATGTCTTTTATATAAGGAATAAAGAATTGAATGCTTACATCGGTATGTTTTTAATAACAATTTTAAGATTGGAGCAATTCAGGTTCTCGTATGGAATGACTGGGAAAAAAGAAAGATTACAAAATTTTTATATTAAATTACCTGTTGATAAAAATGATAAACCTGACTGGGAATTTATGGAGAATTATATTAAATCATTACCTTATTCAGCATCTCTATAAACACATACCGATATTTTAGAGTAAAAGATAAAAATCCTATTCTGCAGCAAGGAACCTTTACAACATTTTCCTCCCCTCCCTCACTTCCAATCTATAATCCTTTCGAGGTTTCCGTATGTACGGAAATTCTTTCCGCACACATCCCTTCCCTTTGCCGTGCTCAAACCAGGCAAGCATTTTCCGGCTATTATTTAAAGGATAAGTTCCTTGGTAGCATAGTATAATAGTATAATCATCAACTTATCCACAATCCATCGTCCAATTAGTGTAAACTGCGAAAAAAAAATCTCAATAAAACAGGACTCCGCTTTACATTTAAGTAGTTCAGTAACACGCTCAATAAATTACTGATAAAATGGGATGCTTTATTAAATTTAGACGATATACTTTACTACATTTGTTACTTCTCACTTATCTTCCACAAATGTCTTTTAGGAGCCACCAGA
>Ga0255423_10070_pt1 | contig 18530 bp, 15 predicted proteins | sample ANMaggSeSYBR02H3_FD_182659 | JGI IMG/M metagenome (GOLD analysis project Ga0255423, IMG submission 182659) | Sediment cell enrichment communities from methane seep in Santa Monica Basin, California, United Staets - ANME aggregate JGI... | ecosystem: Environmental > Aquatic > Marine > Cold seeps >...
TCGCTCTCCCGATAAGTTGGGTACTTGGACACATTCCCTCCATGATCATCGGCGCCCCACGCCATATGTTGTGGCCATTATTCCATTGACTTACAAGGCCGTTTTCCCTATACTCCCTTCATAAAAAAGGAAGTTCTTACTTCGCGTGAGAAGGATCGCCATTTTGAGGATATTGAAGATGGAAAAAAAACCGAGAAATGAATTGGAGGGGAAACCCAAACAACCAAAGACTGCGAAACGATTTATTTTACCCCTCCTGGCACTGGTGTTCCTGTTGTTTGTCGCGGGGCGTTTGGTCTATCTGACGAAGACGCAGGGTGAGCTGTACCACCAATACACATTCCGTGTCACGCGTGAACTCGTCAAGACTGTTACCGAAGCCAAAACTCTGCTGGAAGAAAAGGGTGAAAAAGCCTTTCCGCTTCTGGATAAAATGAAGTCCTATCAGATGGGCCTGTATTTATACATTTATCGCTTATCGGATGGCCTGTGCCTTTACCATGGAGAGAACCCCGCGCTGGTTGGCACACGGTTGGACAAGTTTACCGATCAGCTTGGGAAGCCTCTGCATAAACTGGTTTCCCGCGAGATAAAAAATCCGCTTAACCGGCACGGCTGGGTTCATTACTACTGGAATCGGCCGCATGGTCTTTTTCTGGAATGGAAATCCGCATGCAATCTTGCGGTGAGTTTACCCGACGGCACGGAGTGTTATGTTGGCGGAGGTTATTACGGTATCGGTGCTGAGCTGGAGTTTGCGCGGATTGCCGTCACGGATGCCGATCACCTGTTGAAGACCGGCGGGGAGGGGGCTTTAACTGAACTGCTTGCCCCGGCCGGTCCGTATTTTTTCCACAACACTGCCGTCTTTTTGTTGCGTGAAAACGGAAGGTCGATTATCGACCCTGTTTTGAAGAAACGCTATGAGCGCGACTTGCTGGAATTCCAGGATACAGTCGGGCATTATCCGTTCAAGCACCTTTTACGTAGATTAAAGACTGAAACCGAGGCGCAGGTTGTGCTGTATGCACATTCTCCCTTGTCAATGAACGACCAGAAGAAAATCATTTATGCACGACGCTGCACGATGGGGGGAGAGCCGGTTATCGTTGGCACGGTGATCGATGCGCCCCACAGCGCCTGGCAGCGGTAAGGAGTGACACAAATGGCATCAACAAAACCGGATACTGAATTGGTTTACGGGCAAAATGATGTGCCCCCGGCAGGTCACCTGATCCTGTTGAGCCTTCAGCAGGGAATGTTATTAATACTCGGCACCATGCTTCCCGTGCTGTTGGTCAAAGAAATCGGCGGGTCAACGGAAATGGCCATCCGTATGGTCAGCCTGACCATGATAATCTCCGGCGCAGGAACCATCCTCCAGGCGATGCGACTGCGCTGGATCGGTTCCGGTTATCTTTGTCCGAACATTGGTGGGCCTTCATATCTGGCGTTATCCATCACCGCCGTTATCCAGGGTGGTTTGCCGCTGATGCAGGGAATGCTGGTTTTTGCCGGCATTGTTGAGATGTTTTTTTCAAGGGTCGTTTCCCGATTGCGCTCCCTGTTCCCGCCGCTTGTAGTGGGAATGACGGTTATGATGGTAGGAGTCAGTATTATACCGATGGCTTTTGCCAACTTCTGTGGTTCGCCCGTTGCCGGTGACGAGGTTATCTGGCAGGACATCGTGGTGGGGTGCGTGACTCTGATGGCGATAATGGGGAGCAACCTTTGGGGAAAGGGACAGGTAAAGCTTTATTGCCTGTTGATCGGTATTTTTGTCGGGTGGGGGGTGGCGCTTTGCATTTCTCCTTTTGATCCGGTCCAATATCAGATGATCGGCGAAGTTCCTGTGTTCGCCATTCCATTTAAGGGGCTTTCGCAGTTTCGTCTGGCCTTTGACTGGTCGCTTGCTCTGCCTTTTCTGGTGATTTCTATTTGCGGGTCGCTCAAGTCGTTCGGCAACCTGTTAGCGGCGCAAAAAATCACGTGTCAGGATCTGGAAAAACCGGACATGAAACCGGTTGCAGGCGGATTGATGGCCGACGGGCTCAGTACGGCCATAGCCGGTTTGATAGGAGCCGTTGCGGTTGACACTTCTTCCAGTAATGTAGGGCTTGCCGCGGCAACGCGTGCAGTGAGCCGTTGGATTGGCGTCTGTATGGGCGTCATGTATATTCTTGCCGGTTGTTTTCCTGTTGTTGCGACCGTTATTGCTCTGGTTCCTTCGCCGGTTATGGGGGCGGCTGTAATTTTCGCTATTTGTTTTATGATTTTGACCGGCATTAAGGAGATGCTTTCAGAACCCATGGATCAGCGCAATATAGCTGTTGCCGGCATGTCTATCATTTTTGGGCTCAGCACGGGTTTCGTACCTGAACTCTTTGCCCATCTGCCTTCTTTCCTGCAACCGCTTTTCAGCAACCCGCTGGCGGCAACTACTATTCTGGGAATTATTTTTTATCAGATTTTCCACATTGATGTTAACCTGGCGGCCTGGCTGAAAAAGAATAGATAGAGAGTATAGTAACTTATAAACTAATGTACGTCCCGAAGCCCTAATGTACGTCCCGAAGCCTTGTCCTACGAAGCCTAGACTAATGTACGTCCCGAAGCCTTGTTTTGCTGCCATGTCTTATGGTCATCAAGTCCAAGGGAAAACAAGCCGGTTGGCAAAGGTTGGGAGGATATGTGATGTTGTGCATGTTCGGACTTTTGATACTCCTGGAGCTATCCCAGGAATTGGGATGGCTTCAAATACATCCTAATGTCGAATACTGACACTTTGATTGAAATCATAGTAAGGAGTCTTGCATAATGAAATCGAGGACAAGAGCGAAAGGTACTCGTAATCCAGAGTCTGCCAAGATGGGTGTCTTAGGGGCCGCTGCCATTGGCATAGGCGGCATGGTCGGCGGCGGAATTTTCGCTGTACTCGGTACTGCTGTCGGCATGGCACGGGGTGGAACCCCGATAGCATTCATCATCGCCGGCATCGTTGCACTCCTTACTTCATACTCCTATGCAAAACTCTCTGTCAAATTTCCAAGCGCAGGAGGGACGGTGGTCTTCATCGATCGAGCCTTTGGAATCGACCTTCCGACAGGAATAATCAACCTCATCCTCTGGCTCAGCTATCTGGTTACCATTGCCCTGTATGCCGCCGCCTTTGGAGCCTATGGCATGACCTTTTTCCCGGGTGACCATGCCCCATGGCTCAAACATGTCATCATCAGTGCAGGTATCGTTTTGCCGACCATTATTAACCTCTTAAATGCCGATATCATCAGTAAATCCGAGACCTACATTGTTATTATCAAACTCGTTCTCCTCGCTGCTATAGTGTTCGCAGGGTTAGACCAGGTGGACATCTCTAAACTGAGCTTGGCCCAGTGGCCTGACCCCCTCATGCTTATTGCCGGAGGAATGGTCATCTTTGTGGCCTACGAGGGATTCGAACTCATTGCTAATGCCGCAGAAGATGTGAGAGACCCCGATCGGACACTGCCGCTTGCTTTTTATGGATCCGTTATCTTTGTCATTATTCTGTATATCCTGGTAGCTATCGTGACGGTCGGTTCTCTGCCGGCAGACGTGATCGCCCTGGCAAAAGACTATGCCCTGGCTGAGGCTGCCAGGCCTGCCCTTGGGCAGGTAGGATTCACCATGGTCGCAGTTGCGGCACTCCTGGCAACATTTTCGGCAATCAACGCCACGATTTATGGGAATGCCCGCCTCGGATACACACTGGCAAAGGATGGGGAACTCCCTGAAATGCTGGGGCGAAAGACCTGGCACAGACCCGTAAGCGGTGTATTGCTGACAGCCGGTCTTGCCATCCTGATTGCCAATTTTGTGGATCTGACAGCCATTGCGATCATAGGAAGCGCTGGGTTTTTGATCATATTTTCGGCTGTGAATGCGGCCGCTCTCAAAATCGCAAACGCCATCCATGCAAACCGTATCATCTGCTGCACAGGCCTCATAGCATGTCTTACCGCCCTGATTACACTCTTTGGTCATACGTATAAAAATAATCCCCATGCGCTCTGGGTTGTCTTGTCAATGGTCTGCGTCTCATTGCTTTTTGAGCTGGTGTACCCAAGAATCTTCGGCCGGAGGTTAAGGGTTTGATCACGTACATCCCCCTTGTCTCCTATGAAAATCTTGACAATTAACAGCAAGGGTGTTAAAATTTAAAAAAAGTTGTAGTGTTCGGCAGAAAGAAATATTAGAAACAAGACTGTTCAAGTATTATACCTCAAAAGGCCACAAATAACGATTTTTCGGTGGCCATAAACATCAATAGCGGCGTTGCTTAGGCTTGCAATAGCCTGCTATTTCGCGTCTTCGCGCCTTGCTCTTGATGCTCATTGCTCACCGAAAAAAGCGCAATTTGTGACCTTCCGAGGTATAGATTAAGAAATCAGTGTGTTGTCGTGTCTATAGGACCGCGTTATGAAACTGAGTTTCTGGTATCCTGGGTCAAAAACAGTAAAGCCGATTTGTTATCCCGCTGGTATGCATGGGATGGCAAATCGGCTTTTTTTGTGGCTGGCTCAAAGGAACCTGTTTTTTTTCATCTGGTTCCCAGACCCTGCCCTGGGACCTCATATAGAAAGGAGTCATTACTATGAAGAATGTGATCCTTACAGCGCTCATCCTAAACCTGATGTATTTTATACCGGCATCGGCCTGCACAACCATGCTCGTTACCAAGGGGGCATCACAGGACGGCTCGGTCATTGTCGCTCATTCGGACGACAGCGAATTGTTTGATCAGCGCCTGGTCTATGTGCCGGCCGCAGATCATAAACCCGGATCACTCCGGCCTGTATACTATGATGCTGCATCGCTGGGCGAGAGACCGGAATATCACGGGTATTTGCTGCGTCGTTATGTGGGCACTCACCGGGGCCCGACTTATATTGATCCCAATCATCCGCAGAACATACCCCTTGGTACTATTCCGCAAGTCGCACATACCTATGCATACTTCGATGGTTCCTATGCTATCATGAACGAACATCAACTTATGTTTGGCGAGTGCACTGACGGAACCAAAATCCAACCCGAACCGGTACCCGGCAAACTTATTTTCTACAGCGCCGAACTGAGCCGCGTAGCAGCGGAACGTTGTACAAAAGCACGCGAAGCAGTTGAATTGATCGGTAATCTTATTGAGACCTATGGCTATTATGGCACGGGCGAAACACTGCCCATCGGGGATACAGAAGAAGGCTGGGTCATAGAAATGGCACCCAGTCCTGAAGGCACAGGCGGTCTTTGGGTGGCAAAAAAAGTACCTGACGGCGAGGTGTTTGTGGCTGCAAATGAATTACGTATTCGCGAAGTCGACCCGGATGACCCCAATATGCTTTATTCTAAAAACCTTCATACCATTGCCGAAAAACATGGATGGTGGAAACCGGAAAACGGCAAGCTGGACTGGCTGCGAACCGTAAGTTTAGGAGAATACAGCCATCCCTACTACTCACTGCGCCGGGTCTGGCGTCTGCAGGCTCGGATTGCACCTTCACTGAAAAAATCGCCATGGGTCAAAGACGGCTATTCGAAAGAATATCCATTCTCTATTAAACCAGATAAGAAACTCAGCGTCCGTGACGTTATGAGTCTTTACCGCGATTACTATCAGGGAACTGAGTTTGATCAGTCAAAAGGAGTAACCGCAGGGCCTTTTGGCTGCCCCTACCGCTACCCCGGCCCCATGGATGCCGGGGGCGATACCGGTGATCCGAATGCCAAATTGAAAGGCGCGTGGGAACGTCCGATTTCCATCTATCGCTGTGGGTTCAGTTATGTCTGCCAGGCACGCGGCTGGCTGCCGGATCCCATCGGGGGGCTTGTCTGGTTCGGTCCGGATGAGCCGATGAGCACTTGCTATGTGCCCTTCTACGTTGGGGTCACAAGCATTGCCGCACCATATTACACGTGTGACACCTCAGTCTTCAGCCAGAAAAGCGCGTGGTGGGCCTTCAACTTCGTGGCCAATTGGGCGGGTCTGAAGTACAGCTATATAATCAAAGATATTCAGCAGAAACAGGATGAAATAGAACACGCTGAAATTGAAGGCATCAAGAAGATGGATGAGCAGGCGCTTGCACTTTACAAACAAGACCCGGAAAAGGCGCAGCAACTGCTTACCACATACTGCGAAACGCTGGCCAGCCAGGTTGTGAAAGACTGGTGGGAATTTGCCTGGAATCTTGTAGCCCGTTATGACGATGGCTATCTCAACGCGCCTGGAGAAATGGCCCAGGAAGTCGGTTATCCTGAAGATTGGTATGATAAGTCAGAATGGCCCAACGGTCCGACAACCTATCAAAAACCAAAAAACAAACCCACGGAGTAAACTTGAAACGGTATTTATGGACACATTTCATCATCTTGTAAAAGCAATTCTCGTTATCATAAGAACAACTGACAGAGAAAGCATGAAAGGGGGGTGAGATCGAAAAGCATGAGTAAAACCGAGTATCAACTTTTCTTGTTAACACTTAACCAGCACAGGAGGTCAAATAAATGCAAAGGATAATTTGTAGGATGAAATTTAGTTTAGCCATAATAATACTGGCAGTAATGATTCTTCCTGGAGGCGTAGTGTTTGCAGAGGAAGATGGTCATAAGCAGATAACTCGGGAACTCATAAATTTGGTGGAGAAAAATCCGGCAATCCGGAACATGTTGGAAGCATCCATCGCAGAAGCTAAAAAAATCAATCCCGACTCAAAAACGAATCCTGTTCAGAGCTTATCAGAATATTATGATTTCATAGACAGAGCATCAGAGCTCCTCCCTCAGGAGATACTTAGGGGTCCGTCCGGTTCTGTACGTGACCAGATGTTGCAAGGTATTTGTTACTTCTATTTTCTGGTTGACCAGCCCCTGCCTGAACTAAAAGACAAGGGTCTGTACAAAAATGCGATTCAGTACTACCAACCTTTTTCCTTCTGGCTACGCAATTTTGCCAACGCTTGGGGAACATACCTTGATACTAAAGAGTCATGGAATAAAGAAATTTACCAGCAGATTTATAACGATCCCAAATTCAGTTTGCAGAAAGGGTGGTATGAGCCTTCATCTAACTGGAAGACATTTAATGAGTTTTTCGCCAGATATTTAAAGTCGCCTGATGCACGGCCTATTTCTTCACCGAATGATTCGGCTGCCGTTGTTTCACCGGCTGATTCCGTTCCTCAAGGAGTATGGGCAATTGATGAGAATTCAAATATTCGAGTAGATGGCGGGTTAAGGGTCAAGCTTGCGACTTATTATAGCATCAAGGAGCTGCTTGGCGAGAAGAGTCAGTATAAGGATGCCTTTGCCAATGGCATACTCACTCATACTTTTCTGAATGTAAATGACTACCACCGTTATCATTTTGCTGTTGGTGGAATAATTAAAGAAAAAAAGATTATATCGGAGAATGTTGCTCTGGAGGTGGACTGGAATCCAGAGCAAGAAAAATATGTTCCCATTGACTCCACAGGTTGGCAGTTTTCTCAGACCCGTGGTTATGTAATAGTAGATACGGGAAAATATGGACTGGTGGCACTTATTCCCATGGGTATGGCACAGGTGTCTTCTGTCAATTTTGAGGATGATGTCCAAGTGGGAAGCACTCATAAGAAAGGCGACATGCTCGGTAATTTCCTGTTCGGGGGGTCTGATTTCATTATGCTTTTCCAGAAAAGCTCCGGGTTTGAAATCACGGCGCCGAAAACAGATAAAACAGCCACAAAATCTGATCCAGACCAGGATACTGAAGATATCTATAAGCATATTCTTATGGGTGAAGAGTATGGCGTAATGAAGGGGCAAACCAAATAAGCTAAAAAACCGGCGGCTGAACAGCATCCCTTTTCGAACAAGGGCACTGTTCAGCTTTCGGAACTTTTGGGCGAGCCCTTAGTTTGGTAATATTTTTAAGAAAGGTGGGGAGTTAAATGAACATTCAAAAAATATCCATAGCGCTATTGATTCTTTTTTTAATGGTAGGCGCGGCTGTTATGTTAGCCGGCTGTAAGGATGAGGTAATTGATGAGTTGGAAGGGCGGGAAATCGAGCAGCGCATGAAGAAATACGTACTCATACCTATGTACTTTGATGCGAGCGCCTATAGTCCGGAAGAGAAGGAACTACTCAAGACACTCATCGAGGCCGGCAAGCTCGCTGACGAGATTTTCTGGGGCCAGACCTATTACGACAACTTGCGGTTGCGGGATCAGATCGTCTCGACAATGAACGAGGACGACCCGGTGCGGAAGTTCTTCTTCATGCAGGCGGGTCCTTATGATCGCCTTGCTGACAATGAGCCTTTTCTTGACGTGCCTCCCAAGCCCCCCACGGCAGGGTTTTACCCTCCTGACATGACCCGGGAAGAATTTGAGCAGTGTTGTGACAAACACCTGGAGGACAAAGACGTGTTCCTGAGCTCCTACACACTCATCAAGCGACAGGGAAACAAAATGGTGGCGATTCCCTACCACAAAGCATACGAGGGGCTTGTAGGTACGATGGCCCAACGACTTCAACACGCCTCAAGCCTAACCGATGACGAGAACCTCGGAAAGGTTTTGAGATCCCGAGCCAACGCCCTGCTCTTAGACGACTACTACCAGGCCGATGTGGACTGGATTGAGATGAAAAGAGGCAAATTCGACCTGATTATCGGCCCAATCGAGGTCTATGAGGATGCATTGAACAACCTCAAGGCGGCCTATATGGCCAGCATAGGAATAGTTGACGAGGAGGCGAGCGCGAAGCTGGATATATATGCCGATCATGTCGCCGACCTGGAGAATTTTCTGCCCTATCCTGATAAGTACAAAAACAAAGAGCTTGATCTTAAAACCACATTCGTAGTGGTTCAAGATATCTATCGCGGTGGCTTAATGCGTTCGGGTTACCAGTATGTCGCCGAAAGCCTTCCCAATGACCCCGACATTTTAACCAAGATAGGCGGCAAGAAAACATTTTGGAAAAACGCCCTGGACGCTCGAATGAACGAAATAATCGCGCCTATTGGGAATAGACTCGCAGCAGAAGACCAGCTCGAAAATATGACCAAGGAAGGATACTTTCACTTTGTTCAGCTTCATGAAATCGCCCACGGTTTGGGCCCCCATTATGTATATGGCACGACCACGCCTGTGAATGTAGCGCTGCGCGATCTTTACTCATGGATAGAAGAGAACAAGGCAGACATCGCCGGGCTGCACAGCCTCAGGTACTTCCGTGAACACGGTGTCATCGACCCGGCCATGAGGGATCAGCATTACGTGAGCTATCTTGCAAGCATATTCCGAACTATGCGTTTCGGCACAGGTGAAGGTCATGGTAAGGCAGCGATTGTCTCGCTGAACTTCTTCCTGGAGAAGGGAGCGATTACCTATGATCAGGAAACCATGCGCTATGCGGTTGATTCTGATCTTTTCGACACAGCGGTCGCCTCCCTGGCTAACGAGCTTCTGATGATCGAGGTGCTGGGTGATTACGACCGCGCCAAGAAGCTGGAAGCGCAGTATTCCGTGACGCCGGACTTTGTTCAGGCATCCCTGGAAAGTCTCAAGGATCTGCCCATCGATTTTGTTCCACAATATGAGATACGTTGGGAATAAAGAATAGTGCCTACGCAAAAACTCGACTATGTGTTGTAACTTCTCAAAAGGTCTGATTAGCATCTACTCTCGGGATAAACCCGCCCCCACGGCTCTGATTCCGAATATTGGCCCAAGTTTTTGAGAAGTTACCCGAAAAGGAGGTAATAATGTGGTTTAACACAGGTAAGTGTGGATTATCCCGGATCATTGCGGCACTTTGTCTATTGTTGTGGGCGCTGTGTGGATGCAGCGTCGTCGGCTCAACCTCCATCAGTAGGGGGCGGGCTGATTACAACGAAGTGATCAGTCGAACCGACGACGAGCAGATGCTCATGGCGGTCGTTCGTAATCGTTACGGAGAAACCACAAGCATGCTCGCAGTGACCAGTGTAACTGCCAACGTCTCTGTCACTACCCAGGCCGGCGTCAACATCGGAATCGGCCCGAAGGAGAACTATGTAGGAGGTCTCGTTCCCTTCAGCGGCGGCGTTGTATACGAGGAAAATCCATCCATTTCCTATGCGCCGGCTCAAGGTCCTCATTACGCGCGACAGATGCTGTCGCCGATTCCGATTGACATCTTAGTATTGGTTAGCCGTTCCGTGACACACCCGGGTCTTCCTTTCACACTTCTCGTGAAGAGCGTTAACGACTTAAGAAATCCCGGTTTTTTGACCTTGCCCGCAGATGAGATTAATTCTCGATTTACCCGTTTTGTCGACTTATTCACGTACCTGGAGAAAGCCGGTCTTCTCTTCTGGGTTAAAGATCCGCGAAAGGGGATCGAGTTTTCAATTGTGATTCGAAAATTCGCGCCAACCTATTCGCAGAAGGTGCAAGAGATGTTGGCCTTGCTGGAAGTGCGGATGCCGGCCGATGAGTCACGTGATATTGTTCTTCCAGTCTCTCTCGCAGTTGAAGCGCCGGTGCCAGGGTTCAGTGGTATCGCGATCACAACGCGGTCGGTCTTTGACCTGGTTGAGATCCTGTCGGCGTCTATCGACGTTCCTGTGGATCATGCCGATTCCGGGCTGGCCATCAGTTATCCGCCCAAGGGCCTGGCCGGAAACGATATCCGCATTCGCCTGACCACGAAAAAGCCGAAAAATGCTTCAGTGGCGGTGAAGTACCGGGGAGCGTGGTTCCATATTGACGAGACGGATCAAGTCACCAAGGAGGCATTTCAGCTTTTCAGCGGGCTTTGGCGCGTCGAGATTGCCGCGGCTTCGCAATTCCAGCCCGCTCCGGTCTTGACCCTTCCGGTCAGCAGGTAGATTCGTATGAAAAAAAATTCTCCCTTCCACATTCTGACCATTGCTCTGCTCATAACCGGAACTACTATTGGAGCCGGAATGTTGGGACTCCCCATAAAGACCGGTCTGTCAGGCATGTTCCCCTCCTTAATCAGTATGATAGTTATGTGGGGACTAATGTCGGTCACAGCATGGATACTTACAACCAGAATTATTGAATCTAAGCATCCGGTATCTGATCTTCCCACCCTTTTTCAGCAAGAACTTGGTCCTTTGGGCAAGTGGTTAAGCATAACTGGATACCTGATTATTTTCTATGGATTGTTAGTTGCCTATCTCAGTGGCGCGTCCTCGATACTTGTTAATTTGATTCAGCTTCCTTTGGCAAAACCGGTCTGGCTAATGATCTTTTTCATAGTGGCCACGGGTATAATCATGTTCGGTATAGACCTGGTACGTAAAGCAAATGTAGCAATAATGACGGTATTGGGTATCTCTTTTGTGTTCCTGCTGATCAAGACCGGACAAAATCTGAATCCGCAACATCTTATTTATACGGATTGGCATTTTGTCCCTTCTACTTTACCTATTATCGTATGCGCTTTTGCCTTTCACGTTATCCTCCCGACGATGTGCAAAAGTTTGGAATGGCAGCCTCGATCATGCCGGCAGGCGTTGTTAATCGGGACGCTTTTAGCGCTTGTTCTAACTATCTTGTGGGTATTTGTAGTAATTGGCGCTCTGCCTTTAGCCGGCCAGGGTCAAGGGAATATATTGGCAGCTTTGCATGAGGGTCTCCCGGCAACTGTGCCTCTCTCTATAGCCTTACATTCTAAAGTAATTACCACTGCCGGAATGTTTTTCGCATTTGCTGCCATTATTACCTCCTATATGGGGGTAGGAATAGCCTTTATGGGATTCACCAGAGATATGATTTCTTCCTATGGCAAAAAAAGCAATCGATTCATAGAAGCTGGGCTTACATTCGGCCCACCATTTATAGTAGCACTGGTATATCCCAACCTGTTTCTAAAAGTGCTGGACCTGGTGGGAGGAATTGGTATTTTACTTGTATTCGGATTGCTGCCAGGTCTTATGATTATTAAATCCAAAAGGAAACAAGCCGTTTGGCAAAGGTTGGGAGGATATGTGATGTTGTGCCTGTTCGGATTTTTGATACTCCTGGAGCTATCCCAGGAATTGGGATGGCTCCAAATACATCCTAATGTCGAGTACTGGCACTTTGGTTGAACTCAATATAGAAAAAAACCCGAATATCGAAAACCGAAAACCGAAATCCGAATGCTCAAATGTCCAAAAGATCAACCCAAACCGGACGATACCGAAGCCCTGCATCCGGTATTAACAGATTGAAGTCATTAGTGTTTTGGAATTTTAAGATTTTGGTCATTGGAATTTGTTTCGAGTTTAGATATTCGAATTTCGGATTTCCCCGTCTCTTATCAGTGGATTAAATGTAACCAAGTTGACAACATTTCATTTTGCCAATTCAGAGCTCTCCTACCTCTGAGTAGATCATGGCTTCAACCTCTTCATATACCAGCACGGTTGGGGACTTTCCTGTTTTCCGGGCTTCCTCAAGGAGCTTTCTAAAGTTGTCCCGGCAGACCAGCTCAATTTTCGGTTTTAACTGCTCCTCGGTCGCGTCTTCCTGCAAGAGCCATAGCAGGGCGCCGGAGATAACTCCACCGGTATTATGCGCCCAGGCAACAACAAAGAGAATGCCGGCATCCTCAAGCTTTTTGGCAAGCTCAAGCTCTGCCTCTTTGTTCGTTGCCCTGAGCTGGTTATTGGCGGAACCGATTATTATCCTGAACTTGAACAGGGGGATTCTATCTTCGGTGATTATACCCCCCATAGCGCAGGGGGCAAACACATCGGCGTCTATGGTATATATCTCGTTTACTGCTACATATTTGACTGAATCTGAGCCATACTGCTGCTGCAGTTTATGCACTCTGGAGAGGTCGATATCGGTGACAATTAGCTGAGCACCATCGCCCAGCAGATACTCAGCCAGGGGATAACCGACGTGTCCCAGTCCCTGGACGGCTATCCTTCTCCCTGACAGGTCCCTGCTACCGTAGGCAAAATCACAAGCCTCCTTTATAGCCATAAACTCACCATAGGCAGTGGGAGTTCCGGTTGAGGCGAGGGGACTTCTGGTGCCACCCACGAAGTTTTTAGTATATTTCTCTCGGATAATATCTACCATTTCCTCGTCAAGTCCCATATCGGCTCCAGTGAAACAGCGGCACCTGTCAGCTACGTAACTTAAGAAGCCCATCGTCTCGAAGTCAGGCAGTTTCACAGGGTCGCATTGCACCAAAGTCTTGCAGCCGCCATAAGGTATGTGAGCAATGGCATTCTTATATGCCATTGCACCGGCGAGGTTAAGTCCATCGGTGAGAACATCTATCTCCGGATCATCCAGATTGTGCCGGCGCATGGCCCCCGCCCGTATCACATGCTGTCTATTCTTGATGCCAATGGTGACACTATGTTTACAGAAGGCTACCCTGATATTTTTCCGGCGGTGGTAGTAGAACTCGATGCCCTCGTGCCTCCCCTCTCTAAGAAGCTGCTCAACCCGTTCCAGATAGTCCTTTAGCCCCAGTTCATTAAAGTCGGCAGCTAATGTTTCTGTACCCACTGCATTATAATCGCCAGTCAGGACATCCATGTAGTGGAAATCGGTCGCATAGCGGCTGAAGTCAAGGTTATCATCCCACTCTTTAGCGCCCCTGAGTAAGAACTTACCTTCTTTTCTGTTTTGGAAGATCTCCAGGGTGGTTAACCCCCTCTTTTCCATGACGGTAAAAACACTTCCACGCATAATCATGCCTCCCCTGAATTCCATATTTATTTGAATAACCTTATTACTACAGTTATTGTTTTTTACGCCAGTTTTGCATCAGCCTTTTCAGCCGCTGGGCAAGCTTGGGGCTGGAGCGCAAGCGGATAATAAAGATAGGACGGCTCTCCAGCAGCGAGTTACTAATGATAAGAATTCGCTTTTTGTTTTTGAGAGCGGATTAAGCAAAAAAGTAAAGTTGTGTGCCAACCGGGAATAAGTAACAACATGTTGTGCCGACACTGATGCGGCAACAAGTCCCAACGGGCTTCAGACAATCGAGATTAAAATGCCAAATGAAGATTGTATTGTCAAGGCAAAATTTAGCTCCAAATCGGAGACAAATAAGGAACTTTGGGCGCGGCATACCTATAGGGGGCCAACGTGCTGGGCAGGATCTCAATCTTGCTGAAAAAGAGGTGAAAACCCAATGAAATCGAGGACAAGGGCGAAAGGTACTCGTAATCCCGAGTCTGCTAAGATGGGTTTCTTAGGTTCTTCTGGCTGCATTGTTCGAGAATAGTTTTTCATATATATCAATAGGATAGCTTAGCCAGACGCCCAATTCTCAAATTTTGACAATTAACAGCAAAGGTGTTAAGATTTGATTTAAAATTAAATGCTTATCTACTTAGCTCCTAACTTTGCCTCTCGCCGTTCTGGGCCTGTGGATAAGATCCGCATAAGGTAGGGTTTCCGTGGTCACGCACGCCTGCACGAAATTCCATCTCCCAAAATTAACGGTTAAACAGGGAATTAGGAGCTAAGTAGATAAGCATTTAAAATTAATGTAGAATTTGAATCCAAGGTCTCAAAGCTGTGTCGTTCGGCAGAAAGAAATATGTAGAAACAAGACTGTTCAAGTATTATAGATTTTCAGATAATTAATTTCACAAGGCCAGAAGGAGGAAGGCGTATTAGTTATACGTCGACGACTGATAACACAGTGAAATTATTTATCTGAAAGTCTATAGATTAAGAAATCCGGGTGTTATCGTGCCTATAGGACCGCGTTATGAAACTGAGTTTCTGGTATCTTGGGTCAAAAGTAGTAAAGCCGGTTTGTTATCCCGCTGGTATGCAGGGGATGGCAAACCGGCTTTTTTTGTGGCTGGCTCAAAGGAACCTGTTTTTTTCATCTGGTTCCCAGACCCTGCCCTGAGACATCATATAGAAAGGAGTCATTACTATGAAGAAAGTAATCTTTACAGCGCTCATCCTAAACCTGATGTATTTTATACCGGCATCGGCCTGCACGACCATGCTCGTTACCAAGGAGGCATTTCAGCTTCTCAGCGGGCTTTGGCGCGCCGAGATTGCCGTGGCTTCGCAACTCCAGCCTGCTCCGGTCTTGACCCTGCCGGTCAGCAGATAGAATGGTCGTAGTAAGGGATGGTCGCAGTTGCGGCACTCCTGGCAACATTTTCGGCAATCAACGCCACGATTTATGGGAATGCCCGCCTCGGATACACACTGGCAAGAGATACCTCAGGCTCGATGATGCCAATGAAGATCCGACCCCTTGTTTTTCCTTTAGCCGTCGCGTTATATTGTATACCTTCCTACACATTTACAACGATATAACCTAATATCTATTTCAATAATGACTTTTCGCAATTTCAATTTTTTCCTTGACGGATTTACCGCATACCGGTATAGTAACTAAGTGATAGTAAGGAATAAGAACATGGGAATAATAAATTTCAAAAACAAGGGAACTGAGGATATTAACTATGGTAGAAGTTCCAAAGAAGCTTTGAGGATTCTACCTAAAAATCTTCACAAAAAGGCTCAAGTTAAGCTTGCCCGATTAAGTGCCGCAACTTCAATTCAAGATTTGCGAGAGATTCGTGGAAATCGTTTTGAAATGCTAAAAGGTAAAAGAAAAGGCCAGTATAGTATTCGAATAAATGATCAATATAGAATCTGTTTTAAATGGAAAAAAGAGCTTACCATAGAGGTGGAGATTACTGACTATCATTAACGATTATGGGAGGTGTTATTATGAATCAGACACATATTACTCCAGTTCACCCTGGAGAAGTTTTGAAAGATGAGCTGGAAGAGATAGGGCTTACCCAAACAGCTCTTGCTGCACATATTGGAGTGTTGCCGAAAACCATCAATGAGATCTGTCGAGGTAAGCGAGGTATAAGCGCTGAAATGGCAGTAAAGCTCTCAAAAGCATTAGGAGGTAGTCCTCAATTTTGGCTTAATCTTCAGAACAACTGGGAATTAAGCCAGTTAAATTATTCTAATTTTAAGAATATTTATCATGTGGCTGCGTAATTGTACAATATAACAAGGTAAAACAAAGTGTCAGGTCTTCATTCTTGACAAACCGCATGGTAAAGGGCTATAAAATTCATTATCACATTAGCTGTATAAAAAGGATCGATAATGGCTCGTCCCTTGAGAATAACCTATCCTGGCGCCTTTTATCATGTGACTTCACGGGGTAATGAACGGAAAGATATATTCAAGAGCAAGCGTGACAGGGCAGCAATTCCCGCCCATCACTCTGCAAATTTTTCTTTATCATATATGACTCTGTTGATTTACTACCTTCTCTGAAAAATATGCACAATATATTGTGTGTAATATTTGAACATAACGCAACATGCTGTGTTCTGATTTTCAAAATCGGAGTAAATCAACAGAGTCATATATGTGAAATTAAATATAATTGACTAAAATCTGGAAAGGCGATAGTCTAATGGTTACGATAGGTCATTGTTGAATAAGGAAACTAGGAAACTCGGAGGTAGTGTCTGTTAACCACTAAGTCCGCGGTTCGAGTCCGTGCTGGGGAGCCAAAAAAATAAAAGCCCAATTTTTTTAAATTGGGCTTTTTTAATTTTATATGAAACAACTTTTAATTTTATCCTTATTTATGGTTACTGGATATTTGATATAAGCCATTTTTACGTCTAAAGTGCCTATATATTGTGGTCAGATGGCACAAGATATACAATATGAGGTATGCGATTTCTTAAATCAAACATCCAGATGGTTAACCTATTATTGACATTGTGAAATATATTGATATAATAAAAAATTTAAGTTTTACTTAATAAAAACATAATAAGTTAGAGGAAATAATAATGACTACTTTGAAATTAACTCACAATGTTTTTACGTTGGACAACAGGCAGCTAATTCCAGCCGGAACTGTAGTTTCAGATGATATTGTTGAGGAATTAATTTCGACGCATGAAAGTCCTTCTGCTAAAAGCTTTCCTTTTTTAAAACACAGTTCAATAAGAGATAATGCACTATTATTTTTCTCCCAACCTTCATATAATACCATTTTTTCCAACACAAAGCGAACTGAAGCCGTCCTCGATCTAATGGAGCAGGTCAATGTGCCGTATCCAATATTAGAAACAATGAATTATTTTAAACTGAATGATTTTTATACATATCGTCATTTTATAATGGTTTTTGCGCTTTCAACGCTTTTAGCTCAGGATCTTTTTGAAGATCATAAGGATATAAAAAAAGAAGTTGTTGCAGGCCCGACCCATGACTTGGGAAAACTCTGCGTCCCCTTAAACATTCTGAAAAAAACCGATCCACTGACCAGGTCGGAACGTCTATTTTTGGAGCATCATGCTATAGCAGGCTATGTTCTCCTCAGTTACTACCTCGGTGATAGCAAAAACCTTTCAGCCATAGTGGCCAGAGACCACCATGAAAGAAAGGACGCCTCAGGTTATCCTTGCGGTGTTCCTCTTAAAGACCGTATGGTCGAAATTGTCGTTGTAAGCGACGTTTATGATGCCTTGCTCTCGCCAAGACCTTACAGGAAGATTTCATATGAAAACCGGACAGCTTTGGATGAAATCACAACGATGGCGGAAAAAGGTAAATTAAGCTGGGAAATGGTGCAGGCTCTTGTGGCTGCCAATCGCAAGGATCGGCCTCATTACAGCGAGTGTACAGTATCATTAGAGAAAAGAGGCACCCCCCCGCCTGACAACGTATATGGCATTATTGTGGATGAATAATAAGGCTACAAATTTATTTAATTTTAAGATAATTCTTAATTCCCTCAATATGCTTTTCTGCATGTTCATAATTGCGGGTATTAGATAGTACCATCAGGTGCCTGGATGCATCAATCGGAGATTCACCCCGGCTGTCTAAAAGCATTTTATACCAGTTCGGCAAATTTTCATTATAACTTGCAGAAAGCTTAACGGAATTTTGTCTGTTTGCTTTACTCCATTCTTTCATCTGTGACTTTATTTTTTCACCAATATCTTTATCGTCTTTGGATTTATAATAATATTTAATGGTTAACGCTACTTTATTTTTTATCTTCCGGTATCCTAAAATTGGGCGTACCCAGAATTGTAATATTATATACCCAAAAGATCCTGAGATAAAACTGATTATTGCCACAAAATATATAGGTTCCATGTATATTCCTCTTGTTGGTAACGGTTCAGGGGGTTTACTTTAAATTGAGAACTTGAAAATTATAATTATAAAATCTTGCGCCTGTTTTCAAAATAAAGTAACAAGGCTTATGTGTCAATCAAGAATAAAAAAATCCAAATGCAATGTGTTTTTACTTATGTGAAACCATCCCGCATTTCGGCAAAGGCTCCAAGAGAGAAACGGTGAAAATTGAAGAACACATAAAATACTGGCTTGATTCTGCAAACAATGATTTGGATGCAGCAAATAGTCTTTTTTCATCTGAAAAATACGATTGGTGCTTATTTGTAGGCCATTTGGTGTTAGAAAAGACTCTAAAGGCATTTTATGTTC